>Ga0307488_10000002_pt1 | contig 279285 bp, 231 predicted proteins | sample SB02metaG_FD_202248 | JGI IMG/M metagenome (GOLD analysis project Ga0307488, IMG submission 202248) | Sea-ice brine microbial communities from Beaufort Sea near Barrow, Alaska, United States - SB 0.2 | ecosystem: Environmental > Aquatic > Marine > Coastal | place: USA: Alaska | collected...
GGGTTCCAGCGATGGCTGCTGATTCGGTGTCAAAATAGGTAAAAGTAAGATTGGTTTCATTGGTAAGACTAATTTCTGCCTGGGTTAAATTTATATCGCTAATTTGGTCGGCATCATCATCGCATTGTTGAAGTTCGATAGAGGATGAGATTATAGGTAAGGAACTTACCACTAGTTGAAAGGACTTTGAAGCGTCAAAGCAATTAGCATTCTCTACATTTTCTACACGAACATAAATGGTTTGTGTGTTGGCAGATGTATTGGTGTAATTGGCTGTTTTGTCTATGTTTTCAGCAATAGTACTTGTTTGTGCTCCATTTAAAGAGGTGTAATAGGTAACCCTATATTGATTAGAGTTTAAAGGACCCAAAATTTCTGAGTCTTTAGTTGAAAGAATAAAATCATCGATAAGTCCATCAGTATCAGTGCCTACAGAGGTGTTGTCGCAAATTCGATATTCTACAGGGGTTTGAGGCATGGGGAGCCCTGTTACCCTTAAAGTGAAATCTGTTATTTCAAAGCAGGCAGTAGTAGCCTTCTTGTTTTGTACTTTGGCATAGATCGTTTGATTACTATAAGGTGTAGGGTTTGTATATGGATTTGGTAAAGGATTATTCCCGTCAATTGCATCTTTGAGAGAAACAAAATAAACTACATCAAAAGTAGCAGTATCTAAGGAACCTAGTATTTCATCGTTCTTATCCGTCTGTAAATCAAAAGCATTAATCCCGTTGTTGTCTGTATCACAAAAATTAATATCTGTAGGTTTCGTTGCTGATGCGGCTTCAAATACGGCTACGTTGAACGTTCCATTAAATTTAGTCACATTACTACAATCATCTGTTAAAGAAATGGTTAATGTGTATATTCCATTATCGAGGGCAGTCAAATTTGAAAGCGTTAAATCTGCGGTATTGGCAATGGTTGTTGATGTTGTTCCATTGTCAAAAGTCCATTTATAGGAAATATTACTTCCAGACACTGCTTCTGGTATAATTATTTTTGTTTGACCTATACAATATTGTAAATCTTTATTATTAATCACTTCATCATTATCGGAATCTATAATTTGTATGGGGAGTAAGAGCGAAGAAATAAATGGAGGTAGACCTTGAGTTGCAAAACTTCCTTGAAGATCAATAGCATCTTTAGTAAAAACTACATCTTCTGCATCGGCATTAGGATTTTCGATAACATCTAAAAAAGGAGCATCGCCATTTGGATTTGCATTTTGGTTTAGATCTTCATAAGCAAGCGGGATTGTTGCGTATATTTTGCTATTTGGGGCTAATTGCAATGCGCCCCTAAAACCTCCTTCAGGAAAATTGGAACTCCCTGCAATTTGTTGGTGAATTAAACTTTTAGAACTCGGTATGTTTGTGGATGTTAAATCAAATTGAAACAGTTTATAGCTTACTGCATTTTCAAAGAGAGATCCTCTAAAACCTGAAACGGTCGATATATATAGTTTTTTAGAGTTAACGGAAAATTCAACCCCGTAAGGTTCGCCGTCTTGAAAAGAATTTGGGAGCAGAAAGGTTTCACTAAGCGCATCTACCTTCCCCGTTTCATTGTCAAAGTCATACAATACGGCATTTGAAGTTTGATTTGCTATCGCGAGTTTTGAACCATCAGGAGATAGTTTTAAATACCCTCTTCTAGTAGCGGTATTTGAAACGGTAGAGATTACGGGATTGGTATTAACTCCGGAAGTGTTAATTTTATACGCATAAAAGTCTTGATTTACAACAGAGACTACCCAAAAAGTATTGCATTCTTTTCCTCTTACAGCAGCCACTTTTTCTGTCCAGTTATCTAGGAGACTTAAATTATTACCAGTTAAACTTTTAAAAAACACACCATCGTTATCCTCATCAATTAACTGTCCTAGGTTGCCACCTAAAGAGGTATCTATTGTGTATAAGTGAAGTCCTTTTCCATCAGAAATCTTATTTCCATTATTGTTATATCCTGGCCCATCATCAACCGTAAAGAGATAATAAATGGTATTTGACCCTGGTTTAGGAATAATCATACCAGATTGGGTGCTAGATGGACTTCCCCTTAAATCATTTGCCAGATTCCCATTGGTATAGGTCATTAGACTGTGATTTCTATTATACACTTCAATACCGTCTGAATAAAAAAGCAAATTTCCATCGGCATCGGAAAAAGAAGAGCAACCTTCTAGCGTATTTATTTTTCCATTGGTTACAGCAGCTGGAGGGTTTTGGTTAAAGTCGATTCCAGCGTTTTCGCCAAAATACCAGAAATTTGCTTCTTTCTGTGAAAATAAATTTAAGGTAAAAATTAAAAGTAAAAAAGGTGAAAATTTTTTCATTTAAAACGGACTTATCTTTAATAAAGGCCAAAGGTATTTAAAAAGTATTATAAATCTCTCTTTTTTAGGAGTATAAAAGATAAGTAAATAAATAGAAACGTCCAGACAGAGACAATGAGAATATCGGTAAATTGAACCGCATAATCTTTGTTGATTTCTGCACCAATTTGGGTAGCAATAGAACCGACGGCACCTAGCTTGGTAAATGGTTCTTTTATTAAATTAGACATGGCCTCCAAGGGGAAGAACTGCATAATTTGAGAGATGATTTCATTGGTATTTTCCGCATTTTTAAAGTTCCAAAACAGAAATCCCCTAAAAATATTTTCGCCAATCAGCCAAACCAGCATTGCACCTATGGCAAAAGCAGATCTTTTCACTAAAATTCCAAGAAATAGGCCAAAAGAGAAAAAGCCTACTAATTTCACGAAAAAAGCAGCTAAATATGATAAGTCTTTTGTGATAATTGCAAACTCATTATAATCAGAATAAAACCATCCTAAAATCAAAGAAATTACGAAGATAAACCCTGTTGAAATTGCCGCGTAGGCAATTACGGTATAAAATTTTGATAAAATAAATTCTTTTTTACTTAGCCCATCAATTAAGTTTTGTTTTAGAGTCTTATAGCTATACTCGTTAGACATCATCGATACAATTACCAACAATAAAAAGAATTTTAAAATGGAAGCCACAAAGGTGTTAAAATGCCAGATATAAGGAAAATTGAAAATCCCCATTTCTGCTAGATGAAATTTGACAGGACCAATGTCAAACTTGATAGCTGCAATTAAAGCAATACTAATTAATAATCCAAAGTATATGAAAGTAAGTACTTTACTCGCTCTGTTGTGTTTTAGTTTATGAAATTCTATCGTTAAAAGACGTAACATGAAGGTCTATTTTGTTGATTAATGGTTGTTTGTAAGATCTAAAAATTGTTGTTCTAAACTAGGTTTTCGTTTTACTAAATGTGATAACGTAATTCCTTTTTCAAATAAATAGCTGTTAATTTCTGATGAAGAAAGATCCGTATTTAATGTAGCAATAAAAGTTTCCTGCTCTTTTATAATTTTACTAATTGCTGGATGATTTTCTAAAGCTGAAAGTAAAGTCTCTTCATCTTTTTCAACTTTGAGTTCAAATAAGCCATTTGAGGCCGTCATTTCTTCTACAAGTCCACTGTATAGTTTTATCCCATTTCTAATCACAATCACATGACTACACACTTTTTCTACTTCGTCGAGTAGGTGGGAAGCCAATAATATTGTAGTTCCTTCTTTGGCTATTTTTTGTATAATGAGACGAATTTCATGAATTCCTTGTGGATCTAATCCGTTTGTTGGTTCATCTAAAATTAAAACTTCAGGATCATTTAATAGCGCAGAAGCAATAGCTAGGCGCTGTTTCATTCCTAAAGAAAAGGTGCTGAATTTACTGTTTCTTCTTTCAAAAAGATTTACAATATGTAGTTTTTCATTAATTTTTTCTATGGAAACTCCTTTTATTTTACTAATGAGAGCAAGGTTTTGTACAGCCGTCATATAAGGATAAAAGTTGGGTCGCTCAATAATGGCGCCTACTTTTTTTAATGCTTGATGTGTGGATAAAGCACCACCAAACCAAGAAAACTCTCCTGAAGTTTTGTTAACAACGTTTAAAAGGATTCCTAAAGTGGTCGATTTTCCACTTCCATTTGGGCCTAAAATTCCGTAAACATTTCCCTTTTCAATATCAAAAGAAAGATTGTTTACTGCATGAACATGCCCATATTTTTTATTGAGATTTTTGAGAGATAAAATTGTTTCCAAAGAAAATGTTTTTAGTCGAATTGTTTTAGTTTGACGACTAAGTTACAAATTTGTTACTATTCAGGATTAAAAAGGCTAAAGATTTAAATTTGTAACCTTGGTAAAGGTCCGTTAATAGTCTGTGAAATTATCTTCTTCATACGCGTCAAAATCTTCACCTAAATCATCAATGTTTTCTTCATTGTCGTTTTTTTCTGCAATAAACTCTTTTTCAGGAGCTTCAGAAGGAATTTCTCCTACAGATAAAATTATCGAAGGGAGCGTTTCCAATTTCTCATCAACAATTTCGATTAACTCTACATAGAAGGTCCACATTTTTAGAAAATCATAGACATAAATTAGTTTTTCGTTTTCATGCACGAGCGTTTCATTTAAAATACACCCCGCCATGGAAATGTCTAGACTAGCTTCTTCCATTTCAAATAATGGAATTTCTTCGCCTTGATTCCACTCGTTATCCGTTCTGTAAAACGACGCCATTTCTTGTCTTCCAAAACCAAAAGACTTGGCAATGGAAAAATGCAATTCTTCTAAATTAATTGTTTTATCAACCAGAATGGTTCTAATAACATCTTCTTTTGCATCTAAAATTACTCGTATTTTGTACATAATAATCTATTGTTTCTAGCAGACAAAAATACAATTTTTTATGCGTATTTTTACCATGAAATTAAAGAGAAATGGATACTAAAGAAATTTTAAAAGGATTAAATCTTCGCTGTAAAAACACGTTAATGGAAACTTTAGAGATTGAGTATATTGAAGTAGGTGACGATTTTTTAGTTGCAAAAATGCCTGTGACCCCTAAAGTTCATCAGCCTTATGGGCAATTACACGGTGGCGCAACTGCTGCGTTAGCAGAAAGTGTGGGCAGTGCAGCTTCTAACTATTTTATAGACTCTAAAATACAATTTGTAAATGGAATTCAGCTCTCTGTGAACCATATAAAAAGCAAACGGGAAGGGGTGGTTTTTGCAAAGGCAATCAATATTCATAAAGGGAAAACTACGCATTTATGGGAAGTAAAAATCACAGATGAACATGATCAATTAATCTCTATTTGTAAAATAACCAATATTGTTTTAGAAAAGAAACAGTAATTTGGTTTCTTTGAGTGGGGTTAACGAGTTTTGGATTGATTGTATAGATGCTTTTACATCTTCATTGCGCCCAAATTTGGCAGCAATATTTTAGTGGATTTTATAAATTCATCTGTAAAATAAAGAATTTATTATGATAATTTTAAAGGTTTTGAATATCAAATTTTGGACTATTAAATCATCTATTCTAAGTTCATTAGTTTAAGTTAACAACTTGAGGGAATGCTGTTCATGGATTCGTTTAGAGGTGTTTTAACGAAATAAAACAAAAATTTTTAAAGCAATTACCGTGAGTTTAATTTTTAATAAAATTATAGATTCTTATCAAAAAGGGCTTCCTTTTGCAGTCTATAGAAAACCAAGTTCTGAGATGATTTGTGGTTTTTTTCAAAATAATGATATTTTGTATCATACTGAGAACTTTACCGAATCAGGGTTTGTTTTTGCGCCGTTTACCAAGCGTGAAAAGACGGTTTTTATTCCTGTTAAAGAAGCAGAATATATTCAAGATAAGGTAGTTGTGGAAAAAGAATTTAAATTAAATATGGTGTTCTTTTCTGATGCTATTTTAAAAGAAGCGCATTTAAAGTTGGTTGAAAAGGCCATTGAAGAAATCGATCGCAATCACTTTCAAAAAGTAGTAGTTTCAAGAAAGGAAACAGTTGTTTTGGCTGAAATGAACATATTGCACATTTTTCATAATTTATTAAAAACCTATCCAACCGCCATGGTTTCTGTTTTTTACCATCCAAAAGTGGGTTTATGGATGGGAGCTACTCCAGAAACGTTGCTTAAAACAGAAGGGAATTCTTTTGAGACAATGTCTTTAGCGGGTACTCAATTGTATCAAAATTCTCAAAAAGTAGTATGGAAGAAAAAAGAAGTTGATGAGCAACAATTGGTGACACATTTTATAGAAGATCAGTTAAAATATATTGCAACAGATTTACAAATTAAAATGACAGATACTGTTAGAGCTGGTGATTTACTCCATTTACAAACGAAATTTTTTGGAAAATTTATTCAAAAAAATGACTCTTTAAAAACATTTATCAAAGCCTTGCATCCTACGCCAGCAGTTTGTGGACTGCCAAGAAATGAAACCAGAAATTTTATTTTAAACAATGAAACATATCCGCGAACTTTTTACACGGGGTTTTTGGGTGAAATGAATTTGAATAATAAATCAGAATTATTTGTAAATCTTCGTTGTATGGAAATCACGAATAAAATAGCAACTATTTTTGTTGGTGGGGGTATCACAAAGGATAGTATTCCTGAAAAGGAGTGGGAGGAAACTGTTGCAAAAACTAGCACAATGAAACAAGTTTTATCTTAAAAAAAAATCCCAAACTTAGAAAAGTTTAGGATTTTTTTCGATTATTTCTGTAAGAATTATTAAGAGCACCTTAAAAAATAATTAGACAAAAATAGTCTATTGCCCTTATATGTCGTCAAAATTAATATCTGTAAAGCTTTCTGAAGATTTTTCATCCTCTATAGACTCTTCTGAAATTTCTTCTTTTTTGTAATCTTTTTGATGACGTTCACTAATTACTTCCTCACCTTTTTCATTCAAAATATAATCTGTAGCGTTTTTCAACATTTCATGAAAATCATTGAAGTCTTCTTTGTACAAATAAATTTTGTGTTTTTGATAATGGAACGAACCATCGTCGTGCGTAAATTTCTTACTTTCTGTTACAGTTAAATAGTAATCATCTGCTTTTGTGGATCTTACATCAAAAAAATAAGTCCTTCGTCCTGCTCTTAAAACCTGTGAAAAGATTTCTTCTTGTTCAACTCTCTCGCTCATAATTCTTTAATATTGTGTTTTTCAATTTTCATAACAAATCTAATAAAATATTTCAGGTAGCAATGTTAAAGGTTAATTTTCTTTTTCTAAAAGTTGCTGTTCATATAATTCTTTATAATACCCTTTTATGGCTAATAATTGATTATGAGTTCCTTGCTGTATGATTTTGCCATGATCTAACACAATAATTTTATCAGCATTTTTTGCTGATGAAACTCGATGACTAATAATAAAAGTGGTTTTATTTTTAGATACACGCTCTAAATTTGCCAAAATTAGCTCTTCCGTTTCTGTGTCTACGGCAGATAAACAGTCGTCAAAAATTAATATTTTTGGGTTTTTAATAATTGCTCGTGCAATGGAAACGCGCTGTTTTTGACCACCAGACAAAGTAACACCTCGTTCTCCAAGAATTGTTTGATAACCATTCTTAAAGTCGGTAATATTTTGATGTACCACAGCATTTTTTGCTGCTTCAATAATTTCTTGTTCTGTAGCTTCTTCTTTTCCGAATTTTATATTGTTTGCAATGGTATCAGAAAACAAGAAGGGATCCTGTGGAACAAAACCTATTTGACTTCTTAACTCGTTTAAATTCCATTCTTTAATGGGTTTGTTATCAATCAGAACAGTTCCAGCGGTGCTGTCGTATAATCTAGACATTAAATTAACAATGGATGATTTTCCGGCCCCAGTTTTACCCAAGATGGCAATAGTCTCACCTTCTTCAACAGAGAAACTAACATCGTTTAGCGCAACAATATTAGTATCATCATATAGCAGGTTTACATTTTTAAAAGTTACTTTTCCTTTTAGCGTCATTGGTTGTTCTACCAAATTTTCTATTTCTGGTTGATGTTTCAAGAATTCGTTTATTCTTTCTTGTGATGCTTCTGCGGTTTGAATCATTGAGCTTACCCATCCTAAAACAGCCACTGGCCATGTTAAGATATTTACATACAGTATGAATTCTGCAATAACACCAATTTGTATTTCACCCGCAATATAACGTTGGCCACCAATATAAATAACCAACAAATTACTAATTCCGATTAATAAAATCATTAATGGTCCGAAAAATGCTTGAATTTCGTAATAATCGATATTTTTTTCTTTACTCGTCTCTGCGATGAACTTGAAGTCTGTAATTACTTCTTTTTCAATTCCATAAGACTTTACAATGTTTATTCCAGAGAAAAACTCTTGGGTATAAGTGGTTAGTTTTGATAAATATTGCTGAACAATGGTGCTTTTTTTGTTGATTTTACTACTGATGTAAAAAATGGATACCGATAATATTGGAAAAGGTAATAAGGTATAAAGTGTTAGTGTTTTATCTATATTAATCATTTTTGTAAAACCTACGGCAAACAATACAATCATGTTAATACTATACATTACTACGGGGCCAACGTACATTCTTACTTTAGAAACATCTTCAGAAATTCGATTCATTAAATCTCCAGTTCTATTTTTCTTGTAAAAGTTGAGTGATAATTGTTGATATTGTTGATATATTTCATTTTTTAAATCATATTCAACCAAACGAGAAGTTACAATAATTGTTTGTCTCATTAAAAAGGTGAAAAATCCAGAAACAATGGCCACACCAATAATAATAAGAACATTTTTTAGTAATTCACTTTGAACAAATTCTATGTCGGTAACAACTCCTGTTTGATAATCTTCAATAGCATTTAAAGAGTTTCGAATAATACTTGGAATTTCTAGGGCCAAAAGTTTGGCAAGAACTGTAATTAAAATACCGATGATTAAACGGTATTTATATTTTAAAAAGTACTTATTTAAGTGTTGTAATGCTTTCACGTGGATAAACTAATTGTCGTTTTTTTTTCGTTTTTAATACTTTTTTTCGAGCCACAAATGTACTGTATAATCGGCAAAAAGCAATATGTTTAAAAAAAGAATCGAAAGGCGGTAGAAAAATCATATTTTTGCAGCTCGTTAAGCAATTTTAACCCGATTTTTATAAACAAGTTCTTATAAATATGATTAACAGAAGACATATTCGAGTAAAAATAATGCAATCAGTCTATGCGATGCAACAATCCCATAATGATGACATTATAAAAGAAGAAAAATTCTTAAAGTACAGTATTTATAAATTGTTCGATTTATATGTTTTGTCTATCCATCTAATGATTGAAGTACAAAAATTGGCTTTACAAAAGCTAGAAATTTCTAAAAAGAAATATTTAGCGACCCGAGAAGATTTGAAACCCAACACAAAATTTACAGACAATTTATTAATCAAAAAGTTAGCTTCTAGCGAATCTTTAAAAATCTTCATAGAAGATAAAAGACTCAATAATTGGGCTGAAAATGATGAATATGTGAAAATTATTTTTGAAAAGTTACAGACGAGTTCATTATTTGAAAAGTATATGAGCAGTGAAGAGCATTCATTTAACAATGATAAGTCTTTTGCGATTGATTTTTTTAAAGAAATTATTGCCCCAGACGAAAAATTAGCAGATTATTTTGAGGATACAAATATTAGTTGGGTAGATGATATTCCGTTTGTAAATACTTGGGTGGTAAGAAGCCTAACTAAATTGAAGGAAGGAAGTGCTTTTGCCTTAGGAAACTTGTTTAAAAATAAAGATGATGAAGATTTTGTTTCCGATTTGTTTCGAAAAACGGTTTTAAAATCAAAAGAATATGAAAAAGACATTGTAGATAAAACACCCAATTGGGAAATTGATAGAATTGCAGATATTGATATGATTTTGATAAAAATGTCTATCTGTGAGTTTTTACATTTTCCTTCTATTCCAAATCGGGTAACTATTAACGAATACATTGAATTGGCAAAAGATTATTCCACAGAAAAAAGCTTTTATTTTATCAATGGGGTTCTGGATAAATTATCTAAGGAATATATTGAAGACAAAAGATCTGTTAAAATAGGCAGAGGATTATTATAATTTGTTATTTTTACAAAAAAACAAGAATGAACATCATGAAAAAAACAGCAATTTTAATTGTTTTAGTTATTACCTGCGGCTTTTTTACCGCATGTAACAAAAGCGTCAATGCTGCAACTAAAATAGATTCAGAAAATTTAATAAACGCAGAAAAGAGAGACGCAGAGATTAAAAAAGGTTCAGCACTGATTTCCTTTGATAAAACCGAATATGATTTTGGAAGCGTAAATGAAGGCGACATTGTGGAAACCTCTTACAAAGTTACCAATGTTGGACAAACAGATTTGGTTATTACAAATGCGCAAGCATCTTGTGGCTGTACAGTTCCAGTTTGGCCAAAAGAACCAATAAAGCCTGGAGAGTTTGGAGAGATTAAAGTAAAATTTAATACGGCAGGAAAACCAAACAAACAAACAAAAACAATTACGTTAACTACAAATACAGCAACCGGAAGAGAAGTTTTAAAATTATCTGGTTCTGTAATCCCTAAAGCAATATAACAGTATGATTTTAAGTATTTTTTTACAAGCAGAAAGTTCTGGTTTTATGAGTATGTTACCTTTTTTAGCAATGATTTTGGTTTTGTATTTTTTTATGATAAGACCACAAATGAATCGTCAAAAGAAGGAGAAAAAGTTTCAAGCAGAAATAGGAAAAGGATCTAAAGTAATAACAACTAGTGGGATTCATGGAAAAATTATTGAAGTAAACGAGTCAGATAATACGGTAACGGTAGAAACTGGCGCAGGGAAAATTAAATTTGAACGCGCCTCCATTTCATTAGAATTGACCAAAAAAGTCTCACCAGAAGCAATACCTGCAAAAAAATAAATTCAGTAAAGAAATTTACGTTTAAAAAAGTGAGCTGTTTGCTCACTTTTTTTATTTTAAAAAAGGTTGTATTTTCGAGAATATTTGGATTTAGAACGAATAAAATAAAATATGAATAGTAAATCAAAAAATAAGCAAATAAAAATTCCTCCAAGTTTATTTATTTTTACGTTAATCTCTTTTTTGTTTTGGATGATGCTTAAATTATCAAAACCCTACAAAGAAGAGCACAGTTTTCCGGTGGAATACATCAACTTACCTAAAGACAAATTGTTGCAAAGGGAGCCAGTGAAACAACTAAAAATTATTTTAAAAGGTTCAGGATTTAAGTTGTTTGGTGCTAAATTTAGTCAGCTAACAATTAAATTAAACGCGGGTTCTTTGAAAAGGAAATCAAATTCTGATTATTATTTTTTGATCCAAAATCAAAGAGAAAATATTGAAAATCAGTTACGATCCGGTTTAGAGGTTGACCGGTTTTTAACAGATTCAATTTTTTTAAGATTGGGATATTTGTCCACAAAAAAGGTTCCTTTAATACCCAACTTAAAAACCACCTATAAAGTGGGTTTTGATTTGTCGGATAAAATTGAAATTAGGCCAGACTCAATCTTTATTTCTGGACCCGAAGAAAGTATTGATTCCATTACCAAATTACATTTAGGGGCGATTGATTTAAAGAATGTTGATAAAGACATTCATGAACAAGCTTTTGTGATTTACAATCATAAAATTCCAAATTTCACGATTGATACAACCCGTATTTTTGTGAAAGCAAAAGTTGAGAAATTTACAGAAGGCGAAGTTGAAATTCCGTTTTCTTTAATCAATTTCCCAAAAGATGTAGAAATAAATACCTTTCCAAAAACGGTAACAATTATTTATAAAGTGGGCTTGTCTAATTTTAATAAAGTAACTACAGAATCTTTTAATGTAACCTGCGATTATCAATTTTCAAAAAACAATAAACTCTCTTATTTGATACCTAGACTAATCAAGCAACCTGAGTTGATCAAAAGCGTTAAAATTGCACCAACAAAAATTGATTTTCTAATACAAGAAATTAAATGATTATTGGCTTAACCGGAGGCATAGGAAGCGGTAAATCTACGATTTTGAATGTTTTCTCCGAATTTAAAACTGTTGCTATTTTTATAGCCGACCAAGAGGCTAAAAAACTTATGAATTCTTCTGTTGAAGTGAAATCAAAAATCATTAAAGAATTTGGAGAAGAGGCATATAAAAACAATAAGTTAGATCGCAAGTTTATTGCTCAGATCGTTTTTAAAGACAAAAATAAATTAGCTATTTTAAATAACCTGGTGCACCCTGCTGTTGCGGAACTTTTTATAGAATTTTCAAAAGAAAATAGTCATAAAGATTATATTATATATGAAAGTGCAATTATTTTTGAACAGAACAAGGATGCATTATTCGATTATATTATTGTAGTAACTGCCCCTACAGAAATAAAAATTAAAAGACTTATAAGTAGAGACCATACCTCGATAGATGAGGTCATACAACGCATGAATAATCAATGGAATGACGAAAAAAAAACCTTACAAGCGAACTATGTAATTATGAATATTCAAATGGATGAATCTAAAAGATTAGTTCAGGAAATTCATAATTCTTTAATAAAAAAGTCTTCTTAGTTTTGTTTAAGCACCTATTTTCTTAAAAATTTCTTAAAAGTTTAATATTTATGATTAATAATGCATCAAAAAATAATGAATTAAGTTAAATAGATTTATTTTTGATATATGGGAAAGAGAATTTTCTTTTTAATTGTTTTTTTGATGAGTATTTCCCTAATAGGAATAATTGCCGTTCAAGTCTATTGGATAAATAGTACAATTGAAAATAAGAAAGAGCAATTCAAGAATGATGTTCATAGAGCGTTAGCCAGCGCTACAGATAGGATAAAAGAGAGCGAAGATGATAAGGTTTATCAAAGCTATAAAGAAGCGTTGAAGAATAAAAATTTAGCAGATAAAACGGAGATAAAAAATTACTTATTTCAATTGTTTGATAAATCAGGTAAGCAACGACTATCAGTAGGAACAACAATTTTAGAAGAAAACTTTAAAGTCCCCACAGATTTTCTAGATAGTAATTTTCTTGATAATGATTCTATTCTTATTAAAAGAATCACCACTAAAAAAGATTATTTTAAGGCAAGTTCCATTAAATCTGACGGTGATCTGTTTGGTGGCACTAGTGAAGAAAGATTTTCATTTACAGATTCTAAAGACTTCAACAAAAGGCAAGCATTGCTAGACTTGGAGGGGATAAAAGATGTATTTCCAATAGTTGAGAGAGTTTCCAATCGAGAATTGAATACCATTTTAAAAGAGGAATTAGAGAAAAAAAATATTTCTATTGATTATAAATACGGTGTTTATACAGATGATGGTTTTGCAACACCATTAAAGTCTGGCTACTTTACAATAGACACCAAAGATAGTCAATCGTATCCTTTGTTTCAAAAGCAAAATGGTGAAAGTAATCACAAGCTATACATTACTTTTCCCAATAAAAATAAACATATTTTATCTGGAATTTCTGGGATATTAATATTGTCATTGTTTTTTATCTTTATTATCATTATAGCTTTTTCCAGTTCTCTCTATCAATTGATTAGGCAGAAAAAATTATCAGAAATAAAAACGGATTTCATCAATAATATGACCCACGAATTTAAAACACCAATTGCCACCATTAATTTGGCATTAGATTCTATTAAAAATCCAAAAATAATTAATGATCAAGAAAAAGTTTTGCGGTATGTAAATATGATTCGTCAAGAAAATAAAAGAATGCATGCACAAGTTGAAAGTGTTTTGCAAATTTCTAAATTTGAAAAAAAACAAATGGAAATGAGCAAGGAACCGGTAGATGGTAATGACATAATAGATGATGCCATATCGCATGTTAGCTTATTGGTGTTAGATAGAAAAGGCACCATAAAAACACATTTTGAAGCGATACAAACAGAAGTATTAGGAAATCAATTTCATTTAACAAATCTCTTTGTTAATGTGCTTGAAAATGCCATAAAATATTCTGTGGAAGCTCCTGCTATCGAGGTGTTTTCCGAAAGTACTTCAAAATTTTTTATTCTTAAAATTGTAGATAAAGGAGTTGGAATGTCCAAAAACGTTCAAAAACATATTTTTGAAAAATTTTACAGAGAACAAAAAGGGAATATACATAACGTAAAAGGTCATGGCTTAGGACTAGCGTATGTTAAAGAAATTATAGATAATCACCAGGGAAGTGTAATTGTTGAGAGTGAAAAAGGAAAAGGTAGTACCTTTACAATTAAACTACCATTAATTTAAAAAAAAAGATATGAGAATTAAAAAGATTTTATTAGTAGAAGATGATCCAAATTTCGGAACAGTATTAAAAGATTATTTAGTGTTAAACGATTATATCGTAACCTTAGCAAAAGACGGAATAGAAGGGCTAATTATGTTTAAAAATAGCCAATTTGATTTGTGTATTTTAGACGTTATGATGCCAAGAAAAGACGGTTTTTCTTTAGCTTCAGATATTCGTGGTACAGACAAAGAAACACCTATTATCTTTTTAACGGCAAAAACATTAAAAGAAGATGTTTTAAAAGGATATCAAGTTGGTGCAGATGATTATTTAAATAAACCTTTTGACTCTGAGGTATTGTTGCTTAAAATTAAGGCAATCTTGCAAAGGAAGGATTCAGAAAAAAGCACAGAATCAGAACAATTTGAATTTGTAGTTGGAAAGTTATTTTTCAATTCTAAATTACGTCATTTATCTTTAGGGAAAGATGGTGATGTCATTAAATTGTCTCCAAAAGAAAGTAAATTATTGCGCATGTTAGCAGTCTATAAAAACGATTTAATGCCAAGAGAATTGGCTTTAACAAAAATATGGAGAGATGATAACTATTTTACTTCTAGGAGTATGGACGTTTATATTGCCAAATTGCGTAAATATTTAAAACAAGACACAAGTGTTGAAATCTTAAATATTCATGGAGAAGGATTTCGATTGGTAGATAAGTCTTAAATATTTATTACTTTCTTATATATAAGCTCGGATATTTATTTCCGAGTTTTTTTGTATTTTTACATTATGGCAGTATTTATTAGAATCTATCCTGAAAATCCAAATCCGAAAGAAATTAAAAAGATTGTTAAGATTCTAAAGGATGGTGGACTGATCATCTATCCAACAGATACAGTTTATGGTTTAGGCTGTGATTTCACCAACACAAAAGCTTTAGAAAAGATTGCTAAACTTAAGGGTGTAAAATTAGACAAAGCAAATTTTTCATTTATTTGTAATGATTTAAGTCATTTATCTGATTATGTAAAACAAATTGATAGTGCGACATTTAAAATTTTAAAACGTTCTTTACCTGGACCTTATACCTTTATTTTGCCAGGAAGCAAAACACTTCCAAAAGTGTTTAAAAAGAAAACAACTGTAGGGATTCGAATTCCTGATAATACTATTTGTCAAGCAATTGTAAAAGCGCTAGGCAATCCAATCATCTCAACGTCTATTCACGATGAAGACGATGTTTTAGAATATACAACAGATCCAGAATTGATTTTTGAAAAATGGCAGCATTTGGTTGATGCGGTTATAAATGGTGGTTATGGAGATAATCACGCTTCTACGGTAATTGATTTAACCTCGGATATCCCCGAAGTTGTCAGAGAAGGGAAAGGAAGTTTAGATATTTTGTAATCTAAGAATTGAATTTGATACAAATGGGAGGGCTTCTATTTTAAATCTGTAAACTTTTTTCTTTTTAAGACAAAGTATTGCCAGACAATGCTAGTGTGTAAATTATAACCAGATTTTTGATGGATTGTTTTGCGTTTTTTTAAAAATTTATTAAAATTTTTATAAAAACTGATATGCGCTCTTAAAATGGCTAAGGTATGAGTAGGTCTTAGTTCTATCAAAAATTTTATTCCAGCAATACCGTCTAAAATAAAACGTGAGATAATAACAAGTAAAAACCACTTTTTGGGAATATTTTTTACAATGGTTAACAGGCTGTTTCTAAAGTTTAAAAATGTTTTATGTGGATTTCCCGTTTGTAAAGTGGCAGCACCCAAATGATACACTTTTGATTTTCCGGTATATTTAACATCAAACCCTTCATTCTTAGCACGCCAGCACAAATCAATTTCTTCTTGATGTGCAAAATAATCTTCATCAAACCCATTTAGTTTTTTAAAAACTGCTGCTCGAATAAAAAAACAAGCCCCTGAAGCCCAAAAAACACTTGAAGTATCATCATATTGACCACTGTCTTTTTCTATAGAATTAAAAACCCTTCCTCTGCAATATGGGTACCCAAACAAATCGACAAATCCACCTCCTGCACCTGCATGTTCAAAGAACTCATTATCTTTGAAGTCTAATATTTTTGGCTGCACAATTGCGGTGTTTTGTTCCCTTTTAAAGAGTTCTAAAACAGGAAAAAGCCAGTTTTTAGTCACGTTCACATCAGAATTGATTAAACAAAGCAGCTCTGCAGAAATATGATTTAATGCATCGTTGTATCCTTTTGCATAACCTCCATTTACTACATTGGTGATAATTTTAACAGAAGGATAGAATTCCTTAATAAATTCTATAGAAGTATCCGTAGAAGCATTGTCGGCAACATATATTTCAGCTTTTTCTGAGCTATATGCTACGATAGATGGCAAAAATTGTTCTAATAATTTTTTTCCATTCCAATTTAATATGACGATTGCAGTTTTCAAGGATTCAAATTTACTGATTAAATATTGATTTTATCTAACGTCTTTTAATTATCCGCAGTAAAAGAGGGAATCTCTTTTAAAAAGATATAGGTTTCATTTTTAAAATCCATTTTACAGTAAAAATGTTCTAGTCCATTTGTGACAACCAGATAATTTGCATTTAACTTTAAGTTGTATCGTGCAATTTGATCAAAAGTTTCTTGAGTTATTTTAATATGTGGTGCTTTGCATTCTACAATTATGTCTGGTTTTCCATCAGTAGAAAAAGTGAGAATATCCGTTCTTTTTATTCGCGTATTTATTGTTAATTGTTTTTCAATAGCAATAATTGAAACCGGATATTTTTTTTCGTGAATTAAAAATCTTACAAAGTGTTGTCTAACCCATTCTTCGGGAGTTAAAACCACATATTTTTTTCTGAGATTATCAAAAATAAGCGTCTTATTTTCGTTACTTTTGAGTTTGAAAGAATAGGATGGAAGATTGAGTTTTTGCATTATTCAAATGTAAGTTTTTTCGATCTTTCTATCTTTTAATTTTTACATATTTTGACAAACGAAATAAACGAAATAGTTGCGAATATAAAAAAAGGAAATACAAAACCTATCTATTTTTTGATGGGCAATGAACCTTATTATATTGATAAAATCTCAGATTTCATTGAAGCAACGGTTTTAGATGAATCTGAAAAGGGTTTTAATCAGCAAGTGATGTATGGGCGTGATGTAACGATTGAAGATGTTGTTGATGCTGCAAAACGCTATCCAATGATGGCAGACAAACAAGTTTTGATTGTAAAAGAAGCACAAGATTTAAGCAAAACGATAGAGAAATTAGTTTCTTATGCAGAAAACCCGCAACCCACAACTGTTTTAGTTTTTAATTATAAATATAAAAAACTCGACAAACGGAAAAAATTATACAAATCTATTGCCAAACACGGTGTTCTCTTTGAAAGTAAAAAGTTGTATGATAATCAAGTATCAGATTGGATTCGTAGAGTATTGGGGGGTAAGAAATATCAAATAGAACCTAAAGCTTCCTTGATGTTGGTGGAGTTTTTGGGAACCGATTTAAGTAAAATTAGCAACGAATTAAATAAATTGATGTTGGTTTTGCCTAATGATACTATAATCAACGCACAGCATATTGAAGAAAATATAGGCATTTCTAAAGATTTTAATAATTTTGAACTGCGAAAAGCAATCGGAGAGCGGAATATTGTGAAGGCAAACCGAATTATAAATTATTTTTCAGAAAACCCAAAACAGAATCCTTTGATAATGACTATTTCGCTATTAAATATTTTTTTTACACAACTTTTATTATTTCATGGTTTAGAAAATAAGTCAAAAAGTACGGTAGCTACTGCCCTAGGTGTTTCTCCTTATTTTGTAGATGAATATTTTGAGGCGGCAAGAAATTATCCAATGCGAAAAGTGGCGCAAGTTATTGGCTATTTGCGCGATGCCGATGTAAAAAGTAAAGGAGTGGGGGCAAGCAGCTTGAAACCATCCGACATCTTAAAAGAATTAACTTTTAAGATATTGCATTAAAGCAGTAAGACTATTTATTATACACAAATCAGTTTTATGCGCGTTTACACGAAGAACCTTAAAGAAAGACGGTTGTTAACTCTTTATATATAAACAAAGGAGTAGCAAAGTGAGTGAAATATCTAATACTTTTTTTGCCTAAAATAATTATTTATCAAACAACTTTTTGCATTTAAAAACTAAATATTGGTTCTACAAAAAATGGGTGTACACTTTAATTTAATCACCAATTAGTTTAAAAGATAGCTTTGTCTAAAAAAAAATCTCATAAACATTCCTTAGTTTGATGCATTACGCTAATAAAACATCTTTAGAGTAGCCATCATGATTAACAGTTATAGATCTTATCGTATAACTCTTTATAGATCTCTTTGATGACTTCACGTTTCATTTTCATTGTTGGCGTTAAATGACCACCATCTATAGACCATTCATCTGGCGTTAACTCAAAGCGTTTTATTTGTTCCCATTTACCAAAATGTTTATTACATACATCAATTTCTTTTTGGACTCTTTCGATAACGATGGGTGAAACAATCATTTCTGCATTGGTTGATCCTACTTTTAACTCTTTTTTACGAATCCAGTCTCTTATAAATTCAAAATTTGGTTGAATAAAGGCAGCGGGCATTTTTTGACCTTCACCAATGACCATAACCTGTTCTATAAAACGAGATTGTTTTAGTTCTCCCTCAAGTAAAGGCGGAACCACATATTTTCCTCCAGAAGTTTTAAACATTTCTTTGGTTCTCCCCGTTATTTTCAAGAAACCATCTGCATCAATTTCACCTTTATCACCCGAGTAAAAATAACCATCCTTAATTACCTCGGCGGTTTTTTCGGGGTCTTTATAATAGCCCATCATTACATTGGGTCCTTTAATTAAAAGTTCACCATTTTCGGAAATTTTAACTTCAACATCATCAATAATTTTACCAACGGTACCTACTTTAAATCCTTTATGGTTATAATCATTCACAGAGACTACAGGAGAAGTTTCAGTTAATCCATACCCTTCCATAATTGGCATTCCAGCTGCGGTAAAAATTCTGGTTAATCTTGGCTGTAAAGCCGCACTTCCAGAAACCATTATCTTTAACTCTCCACCTAGAGCCAGCTGCCATTTAGAGAAGATTAATTTTTTGGCGATGGCTAATTGTTTTTCGTACCACCAACCATTGGTGCCATAAGGTTCGTATTTTAAACCTAATTTTACAGCCCAAAAGAAAAGTATTTTCTTGATTCCAGATAACTCTGTGCCTTTTTCAATTATCTTATCATAAATTTTCTCGTACAAACGCGGTACGGCTGTCATTACATTGGGCTTAATTTCTTTAGCATTTTCACTCAATTTTTCTATAGATTCGGCATAATACACCGAGATACCATAAAACTGATATAAATACAGAATCATGCGTTCAAAGATATGACAAACAGGTAGGAAGCTTAAAGCTTTATCTGTTCCTTCGGATAGGGGAACTCTTTTGGCACTTGCCAATACATTAGAAACGATATTTTCATGAGATAACATGACACCTTTTGGCCTTCCTGTTGTGCCAGAGGTATAAATAAGGGTTGCTAAGTCATTGGTGCTTACCTTATTTTTTATTTCTTCAAGAAGGTCTTGATTGCTTTCATCTTTGCCTAATTCTAAAACTTCAGTCCAGCTTTTTTCATTTACAACAGTATCAAAAGTAAAAACATCCTTTAATTTTGTGTTTCCTTTTATCTTATTGATTTTTTCTATAATAGATTCATCAGAAACAAAACAATAAATGGCTTCTGAGTGATTTAAAACATATTCATAATCTTCTTTAGTAATGGTTGGATATATGGGGACATTTTGTGCACCCGTTTGTAAAATACCAATATCGCAGATGTTCCACTCTGTTCTGTTTGTGGACGATATTACAGCAATTTTGTCATTTGGTTTTATACCTAATCGCAATAGACCTCTACTAATAGAATTTGCTTTATCTATATATTGTTGGGTGGAAATGGCTTCCCAGGATCCATTTGTTTTGCTAACAAATGCCTTTTCAAGATTGTATTTTTTTAATTGATAATAAGGAAAATCGAATAATCTTTTAATTTCAGTAGACATATACTCACCTATAGTTTGTGTAACGAAAATAGGTAATTCTAACCAATTTAGCAAGTATTAAAAAAAAGCTGTTTCTAATTGTGAAATCTGTATTTTTTTTGATTGATTATTGGGGATAAAATTTAATTGGATAACTAAAAAAAAAACGAATCTCCAACTAAGCTGAAGATTCGAAGAACTTTTCATTTAATAAATTAATCCCTACATTAATTCACTAAATTATTCGCTAAGATAGGAATCATCTGCAGCAATAGCTATACGTGCTAATACTTAGTTTTATTTGTTCTCTTTAAAAGATGTTTTTTATTAAATTCACTCCCATTTATTTTTGTGTATTTCGAATCAATTTCATGAGCAACATTCATTCCTGTAATGTTAAAATCTCCAGTAATCTCTGTATATTTTATAATTAAATCTTCTTCAAATTTTGCATTTTGAAAAGAGACACCCTTATCAAATTTCGCATATTTAAACGAAGCAGTTTCTTTAAATACGGAATTTAAAAAGGTTACATAATTCTTGAATTTCGTATATTTAAACGCAGCGGATGCTTTAAAAAAAGCCTTTTCAAAACTTATATCTTTTTTAAATTCAGCATATTTAAAAGTGCTGTCGTCCTCAAACCTTGAACCTTTGAAAGTTGTGTTTCTATCAAAATCAGAATATTTAAACATCGCTTTTCTTTCAAAAGTACAGTCATTAAAAATAACCTCATTCTCAAAACTTGCGGTGAAGGTGTATCCAGAATTTTCATCAGGAATGTATGCCAAAACATCGTCTTTAAATGTGCAGTTTATAAAAGAAATGTTGTTTGCTATTGTTTTTTCAACCTTATTGTCAGAATCTGTATCGCTACTCCACCAGCTATTTTTTTGTTTTTGTAATTTAACCATGGCTTCTTTCATAAATGTAAAATCTATAACTCCCTCTATGATTGCATTGTTATACGAAATGGTTTTTCCTTCTTTAATATTTTTCATAATGTCTGAAGCCGCTATTTTTTTCTGCCCAAAAGATAGGTTTGCTATTAAAAAAAAAGTCAGTGTTACGAGCTGTATTCTATTTTTCATGGTAATATATTATTGGTTTATTATCCCGCATTGAGCGTTCAAGCGTTTAAGCTTCGATAGATATTATACAATATTGGTCTTCCATATGGTCATCAACCAGAGTATTAAAAATTCGTTATGGAAGTTTTCTAATGGTAATGTTTTTATTTATAACAAAGACCAACAAGTAATTTATATGTGACACTTTTATAAAAAAAGAAAGAGAATTAACATCAGTAAATTCTCTTTCTTTTTATTCCAAAATAATTTATTACGATAAAAATCTATTAACGCACTCATGATTTTCACTACGAGTTACTTGGCCTTTAAAATCCAGTTTTTAGCATTCACAAAAGCTTCTAGCCAAGGAGAGACTTCATCCTTTCTTCCTTTTGGATAATTTGCCCAATTCCATTGAAAGGTAGAGCGTTCAATATGAGGCATCGTTACCAAATGTCTTCCTGTTTTATCACAAAGCATTGCGGTATTAAAATCAGACCCATTAGGGTTATTTGGATACCCTTTATAGCCGTATTTTGCTACGATATGATACTGATCTTCGTTTAAGGGTAAATTAAATTTTCCTTCTCCGTGTGAAATCCAAACCCCCAACTCACTTCCAGCCAATGATTGTAACATCACCGAATTGTTTTCTTCAATTTTCACTGAAGTAAATGAACTTTCGTGTTTTTTAGAATCATTATGAAGCATTTTTCCATGATCTTCATGGGTGGGATTGATGACTTCTAATTCCATGAATAATTGACAACCATTGCAAATACCAACAGATAAGGTATCTTCTCTTTTAAAGAAATTTTCCAAAGCAATCTTTGCTTTTTCATTATAAAGAAATGCACCGGCCCATCCTTTGGCCGATCCTAAAACATCGGAATTTGAAAAGCCACCAACAGCTCCAATAAACTGAATATCTTCTAGAGTTTCACGCCCATAAATTAAATCAGTCATATGAACATCTTTTACATCAAAACCTGCTAAATAGAGAGCGTTTGCCATTTCACGTTCAGAATTAGATCCTTTTTCTCTAATAATTGCCGCCTTTGGTTTTTTTATGGTCGCATCAATTTTTGGAAGTTTTCCAGTAAAATGAGTTGGAAATTTATAAGCTAAGGGTTGGTGTTTATAATTATCAAATCGCTCTTTTGCTAGTTGATTCGCCGTTTGTTGTTGGTCCAGTAAAAAAGAAGTTTTATACCAGATGTCTCTCGTTTTTGCAATATTGAATGCAAAATGGTCCTCATTGTTTTTGATAGTTACTTCTCCAGAGTTATTCGCCGTTCCAATGGTGAAAAATTCAATATTTTTTTCTGATAAAATTTCAGCGACGGAGGCATCTCCTTGAAAAACAATTCCAGCATTTTCTGAAAACAACAGTTTGATGGAATCATTTTCATTTAATGTTAACAAATCAAAATCGGCTCCTAAAGCAACATCCGCAAAACACATCTCTAATAATGTAGTAATTAATCCGCCAGAAGCAACATCGTGCCCTGCAACAATTTTCTGGTCTTTGATTAAATCCTGAATGGCATTAAAGCTATTCTTTAAAAATTCGGCACTTTTTACGTTAGGAGCATCATTTCCAATGCTATTTAATACTTGGTAAAAAGAACTTCCACCCAACTTATAGTCATCTTGAGAAGTATTTATATAGTAAATATTCCCCCCATCTTGTTGTAAAACAGGTTCTACAACCTTCGAAATGTCATTACAATTTCCGGCGGCAGAAATAATCACTGTTCCTGGAGAAATGACGTCTTCATTGGGATATTTTTGTTTCATAGAAAGGGAATCTTTTCCTGTAGGAACATTGATGCCTAAGTCAATCGCAAGTTCTGAAATTGCTTTTACCGCTTCATACAAACGTGCATCTTCACCTTCATTTTTACAAGGCCACATCCAGTTAGCAGACAAAGAAACAGACTGTAAACCATCTTTTAAGGGTGCCCATATAATATTGGTTAGTGCTTCTGCTATAGAGTTTCTACTTCCAGCTACTGGATTAATTAGGCCAGAAATAGGAGAGTGCCCAAGGGAAGTAGCAATGCCTTCTACGCCCTTATAATCTAATGCCATTACGCCCACATTATTGAGCGGAATTTGCAAAGAACCCACACATTGCTGTTTGGCTACTTTTCCACCAACGCAGCGATCTACTTTGTTTGTTAACCAATCTTTACAAGCAACGGCTTCTAACTGTAATACTTGGTCAAGATAGATGTGTAAATTTTTGGTTTTATACCTTGAGTTTTTGTAATTTCTTTTGACGGTTTTGTCGGTCATAATTGTTTTGGGAGAGCTTCCAAACATGTCTTCCAAGGCGAGGTCCATGGGTTTATTTCCCTTGGTTTTCGATTCGAAACAAAAGCGTTTGTCAGCGGTAACATCGCCAACGATGTATAAAGGAGAACGTTCTCTTTCTGCAATCTTAGAGAGGTTGTCCAAGTGTTTTTTTGAAATTAACAATCCCATTCTTTCTTGAGATTCGTTGCCAATAATTTCTTTATCAGACAAGGTAGGGTCTCCAATAGGTAGTTGATCTAAATCTATTTTTCCGCCAGTTTCTTCTACTAATTCTGACAAACAATTTAAATGACCTCCAGCGCCGTGATCATGAATGGAGATGATGTGGTTTTCTTTACTTTCTACCATGGCACGAATCACATTTGCAGCTCTTTTTTGCATCTCTGGATTAGAACGTTGTACGGCATTTAATTCAATACCCGAGGCAAAGGCTCCCGTATCGGATGATGAAACGGCGGCACCTCCCATTCCTATTCTGTAATTTTCTCCGCCAAGAATCACAATTTTATCGCCCGCTTTGGGGATGTCTTTAATAGCCTGGTCTAATTTTCCATACCCAATGCCACCGGCTTGCATAATCACTTTGTCAAAACCTAATTTTCGTGCTTTTGCATCACTTGAAGAAGAATTTTCTTCGTGTTCAAACGTCAAGACCGAGCCACAAATTAAAGGTTGACCAAACTTATTTCCAAAATCGGAAGCTCCGTTTGATGCTTTGATTAAAATATCCATCGGGGTTTGGTACAACCATTTTCTAGCGTCACTTTTTTGTTCCCAAGGACGATTTTCTTCTAATCGAGAATATGAAGTCATATAAACAGCGGTACCCGCTAAAGGAATAGATCCTTTTCCTCCAGCAAGTCGATCTCTAATTTCACCACCAGCGCCAGTTGCAGCTCCATTAAAAGGTTCTACTGTGGTTGGGAAATTATGTGTTTCTGCTTTGATAGAAATTACAGAATCAAAATTTTCTGTTTGATAAAAATCTGGAATATCAGCCCTTTTGGGGGAAAATTGCTCCACATTGGGTCCCTTTATGAACGCAACATTGTCTTTGTATGCAGAAACAATATCATTAGGATGCTGTTTTGAGGTTTCTTTTATTAATTTAAAAAGAGATAAAGGTTTTACTTTTCCGTCAATAATAAAGGATCCGTTAAATATTTTATGACGACAGTGTTCTGAATTTACTTGTGAAAACCCAAATACTTCAGAATCTGTTAATTTTCTTCCTATTTTTTTAGAAACCCCTTCTAAATAAGTCACCTCTTCTTCGTTTAAAGACAAGCCTTCTTGTTGGTTGTAAGCGGCGATGTCTTGTATTTCTAAAATGGCTATTGGTGCACTATCGATGGTGAAAGATGCTTGATCTAAGCAGTTATACTTCTCTGAAATCATGGAATCAAAATCAGAAAAATCATTAGAAACACTTACAAATTCTTCAATTCGAACAAGGCCAGAAATTCCCATATTCTGAGTAATTTCAACGGCATTGGTGCTCCATGGGGTAATCATTGCTGCTCTTGGTCCAATAAAAAAGGCTTCTATAGAAGTCTCATTTATTTTTTCCTGAAGGCCAAAAAGCCAATGTAATTTTGAGCTATCTTCTACGCTTAATTCTCCTGTTGTTTGTACAGCAAATACCTTACTGTCTTTGTTTCCAAAGAAATGAATCATTTGTGGTGGGTTTGTAATGGTTAAAAGTGTAAATTTAAGTTTTTTGTAGTTAATTTATTACTAAAAAGGAAGCAGATTTTTATAGTTATTCACGACTTATTAAACAAAAAAAAGCGACTCCTATAGGAATCGCTTTTTAAAGCTATAAAGAATAAAAAAATTAATTCTTAATTAATTTTTTGGTAATAAATTGCGGGCCTAAATTGATTTTCACTAAATAAACTCCTTTTGAAAATCCGGTAAGATCAATAGTATTGTTTCTTTTTGTAAGTGTTGCTGTTTTAATCAATTTACCTAAAACATTGTAAATAGCGATTTTTGCCTCTTGAGTAACGCTAAAATATATTTTATTGCCATTTACAGGATTTGGAAACATTTTAAAAGATTCGAAGATAAAACCTTCAGTACCGGCAGTACTTGTATGTCTCCCGATATCTTCGGTGTTGTCTTTCGGGTAGGCGTTCCATTCTGAATAAGCATATAAAGTATTCCCTTCATGTACGGCACTTTTTCTTCTTAAGGTTTGATCTGCAAAGTTTTTTGATGTTTCATTTAAAACACCAACAATATCGATGAGTACGTCATCTTGAAATAAACCTAAGGCGTCATTTCCATTAAAATTTACAGGTGCCCCATAAGGATAACTACCATCATTAGGAACCGTTAAATCAACTTCGGCAAGCAAGGTTGCATCATCCGATTGACCGTTGATTACGACAAAGACATCACCAGGAGTTACGTTTTTTACTGAGCCATTTGATAAGTCGAACTCATTAATCCAATCTCCTCCACCATTTGATTGTTTTTTTAAGGTATATCCTGTTAAACTAATGGTAGCACTGGATAAGTTGGCAATTTCTATGGCTTTGTTATTTCCTCCACCTTCTACATATTCAGAAATAAATAAGGCATTAATACCGTTAGAAGAACCGTCGGTAGTGGTTGCATTTACTGAAGTAGTTTGTGCTGATTGATTGTTTTTTCCATCCTTTGCTGAAACAGAAGCAGTATATGAAGTAGATGTTGTTAATCCTGTAAAGGTATGGTCTAGATCTGTGGTGGAAGTACTAAGTGCTCCATCTAAATAGATTTCATAACTAGTAACAGCCACATTATCTGAGGATGCTTCCCAAGTAATTTTAAAAGAAGAATCTGTTTCTTGACTAACCACTAAAGCTGCCGGCACCGAAGGTGCTTCGATATCTTGAATTGTAGCACTCGTAATGGCGGCGCTTTTTGCCGATTTATTAATCATATCTCTCGCTTCCACTTCAAACGAATATGAAGTGTTTGGAGTTAAACTAGTAATTGTTGCGGTTGAATTGGCCGTTTGGGTATTTAATGCTCCATCTATATAGATATTGTATCCTACAACTTCTACATTATCTGTAGAGGCGGTCCAATTAAGCTCTATAGAAGAAGCCATGTTGTTACTTGCTACAACATTAGTTGGTGTGCTTGGTGCTTCTTCATCACTACCTATGTAAATGCCCCAAGAATCTGCTGCAGCATCTCCTCCCCAAATTCTAGTGGCTAGGTATGCGTTGTCTATAAACGGATTTCTATTTCCTTGTGCATAGGTGTTTGAAGTGTTTTCATGAAATGTATTTCTTCCTTTTTCAAAGTCAGAGATTGGATCTTCAACATTCCAAACTAAAAATAAATCGATCATATCATCTGGTGTAAACTGAGAATCACCAACGCCTACAGCAGAAGGTAAACATTGATCTCCATATCTTACATACATATACATCATCATTCTAGCAACATCTCCTTTCCACTTATCACCTGGATACCAATTACTGGCATTATCGGAAGAAGAACCTGAGTATCCTGTTCCATCACCAAACTTACGATTGCTTCGCACCGTATTGGTGGTTCTGTCTGCGGGTCTTAAATTATGAGCATCTGCCCCAGGTCCCGTAGTCTGTAAATTTGGATCGCCTAAAGATTTAGCATAGACATGTTCTCTATTCCAAACAAAGCTTCCATTACTACCATTATCCTTAAGTGTATTATCACGGGTTGCATCATTGGTATCATCTTGATCACTGCGATCTTCCCAACCATATATCAAAACAACTTCGCTGCTATTTGCAGGATTTGCATCGGTGATCTTTGAAGCCTCCCAAACACCGGGAGTATAGGACAACATGGTGGTGTGCGTAGCAATTACTTTCGTGGCTAAAGCATCTTTTAGGGCGGTTCCAGAGAGGGTTAAGTCTACATCGCTATAATAGGATTCTTGTGCAGAGCTAATTGAAAAAGTTGCTAAAAATAAGAGTAAAAGTAGTTTTTTTATCATAATTATAATTATTTGTTACGTTCTATAAGGGCCATATAAAATCCATCAAAACCAGAAATATGGGCAAGCACTTTTTTATCTTTCACAAAAGTAAAGTCCTTTCCAAATTCGGAGTTTAAGAAAGTCTCCACTTGACCTTGATTTTCAGAGGGCAATACAGAGCAAGTAGCATAGACCAATTTTCCTCCTGGTTTTACCATGGTTGAATATTGTTGTAAGACTTCTTGTTGTGTCTTTTTTATGTTTACTAAAAATTCCGGTTGCAATTTCCATTTAGCATCTGGGTTTCTTCGCAAAACACCTAAACCAGAGCAAGGAGCATCGATTAAGACGCGATCGGCTTTTTGGAATAGTTTTTTAATGGGCTTGGTAGAATCAATCTCGCGCAAATCAATGTTATGAGCTCCATTTCTTTTGGCTCTAACTTTTAATTTTCGCAGTTTACTTTCGTAAATATCCATGGCAATAATTTGCCCTTTATTTTCTGTTAGCGCTGATAAGTGGAGAGTTTTCCCCCCAGCACCCGCACAGGTATCTATAATTTTCATGCCTGGCTTTACATCAAGAAAGGCAGCAACTAGTTGAGAAGACGCATCCTGAACTTCAAAGTATCCCTTTTTAAAAGCTTCGGTGGTAAACACATTCGATCTTTCTACCAAACGCAAGGCATCGGTATAGTTATGAATAAATTCGGTTTCAACACTCTCTGTCTTTAACTGAGTTCTTAAATCGGCTTTGGAGATTTTTAGCGTGTTGGTTCTAAGAATTACTTCGGCTTGCTGGTTTAAAGCGGCCATTTCTTTGGTCCAAAGTTCTTCGCCTAATTCCGCTACACAAAGTTCGTCGATCCAATCTGGAATCGATTCTCTGTATTTTCTAATTTGAGAAAGCTCATCAAATTTTCCTTTAATTCTTCGGGTAGGCGTAGGCTCTATTTGATTCCATTCTGGCAAGGCAATTCCTTTTAAAACGCACCATACAGAGAAAATTCTCCATAAATTGGGTCTATCAAAAGGTTCTTTTACTTCTGCAATCTCTGCATATAAGCGTTTCCAACGTGTAATTTCGTAAATCGTTTCGGCAACAAATTTCCGATCTCTGCTTCCCCAACGTTTGTCTCTTTTTAAAGCTTTTTCTACGGCTTTATTTGCATATACGCCTTCATTAAAAATATCGCGAATACTATCTATTACCGCGTATGTTAAATTTCTGTGTAATCTCATATTTTAATACTGAGCGGCGAAGGTACTCTAATTAACTGGTGTTTTGAGCAATATAAGGGCCTTATCGAAGTAGGAAGGGACAACCTAAAAAACGGCTATTTTTATTTCAATGAAGTGGGGATTAAAAGTAAATTAGACAACTATTCTTTTTTATTTAAAACAAATTCCCCAAGGTTTACAACTATAATTTAAGGTATTTGAATTCCTTTTTAGCTAAAACACCTAGGTGTGTTAAATGATGATGGATTCTTAGAAAAGCATTAATAATTCAAGAAATTGATAATTATAGATAAAAATTTAACATAATTTTAAGGAAAAATCCAACGGCATCCTGGAATAATTTAAAAAAAATCTATTTTTTTTTTAGAAATGTAAGTTCACTAAAGAATAAATTATCCGATGAATAAATTTTTACCGTTTAAAAGCTTTGCGATTTTATACCTATATATTCCGGTAATTGTTTTTATACCTTAAATAGCGGTAAAGTGATTGATAAAAAGAATACAAAAACTCAAAGAAACTGCTTTATATTTGCGAAAGAACTTTGATGTGTTATGACGAGACTTTTGAAATTGGCGGAGGTATTTGTTTTTACATCATTGTGAAAGCCAACTACCAATTTAACAAAATAAAAGTGAATCATTAAAGGAAGAGAATTCCGAATACTCAAAAGACCACCGTTTTATGTTGTGCATTTTTAGTATTTTAGCAGTAAATAAATTCAATTTTGGAAACGATTATTCATTATTTTGAAACTATTCCCTCTAGTCACAGAAGCCTAATTTTAGTAGGGGGAATTACTTTTTTTTGGCTGTTAGAAGGAGCTTTGCCACTTTTTAAGTTCACATATAAAAAATGGAAGCATGCGCTTCCTAATTTGTTTTTTACGCTCACCACGGTAGTTATAAATTTTTCTCTGGCTTTTTTACTTTTAAAAACCTCCGATTGGGTGCAAGGAACTAATTTTGGAATTATCAATTGGTTGCCAGAAATGCCCTTTTGGTTGTATGTTGTTTTGGGGGTTTTATTATTAGATTTCTTTGGGGCTTATTTGGCGCATTTTACAGAACATAAAGTAAAGCCTCTTTGGATGGTTCATTTGGTGCATCACTCAGATCATAAAGTAGATACTACAACGGCAAATCGTCATCATCCTATAGAAAGTATTATTCGTTTTTCTTTTACAATATTCGGGGTTTTTTTAGTGGGAACACCAATCGGAATTATCTTTTTATACCAATCCTTGTCTTTGGTAGCAACGCAGTTTACGCATGCGAATATTAAAATACCTAAAAAAGTAGATCATTGGATAAGTTATATTTTTATATCTCCAGACATGCACAAAGTGCATCACCATCATGTATTGCCTTATACCGACGCTAATTATGGAAATATTTTCGCTATTTGGGATCGAATTTTCGGAACCTATTTACACTTAGACAGAGAGAAAATTATTTACGGAGTAGATACTTTTCCTAATGAAAAAATAAATTCTAGTTTAAAAGAATTACTAAAACAACCCTTTCAAAAATATCAGAAACCAACCAATACGCTATAGCCGGCTTCGAGAGCCTCAGCCCCCAAGTGCTGGTTCGAGAGTCTCAATGTCATTTCGAGAGCCTCAATGACCGTTCGAGGGTATTAACTGCCAAGTGTGAGATTGAAAGTTATTTATAAAGTAAATACTTTTTTCTAATTTTTTGAAACGCTTTCAAATCTTTTTGCCAAGTTTTTCTTATTTCTTTTTCAGAGAAACCGCTTTCAATTTGATCTTGTAATTTTTTTGTTCCCGCGAGATTTGTGAAAAATGAATTAAAAAAATCTTTTTCGGTATTTTGTTTATAAGCTTTGAGCAACCAAGCCAAATTTAGCTGAGTTAGGTTGGCCGTTTTTAATAGATTCTCACCGTAACAGATTTCATTATTGTATTTCGGGTATTTTGCGCCATCATTAGACATCGGTGTAAACGAGAAACTCCTTTTGTCTAAATAAGGCGAGCCGTATATTTGAAACTGCATTGCTGTTCCACGCCCCGCAGAAACATTGGTTCCTTCAAAAAGGCATAAACTGGGATACAGGTTAATCGCTTTATCATTTGGTAAGTTTGGTGAAGGTTTTATGGCTAAAGAATAGGCAGAATTATGGGTGTAATTTTTTAAGGGAATGACTGTTAAATCACATTGTATACCGTTTTTAAGCCACTTTTCACCATTAATCATTTGTCCGTATTCACCAATGGTCATTCCATAAACTACCGGTACTTTGTGCATCCCAACAAAACTTTGATGTGGTGCTTCCAGCACAGGGCCGTCTATATAGTGTCCATTGGGGTTGGGTCTATCTAAAATAAGAACAGCAATTCCGTTCTCTGCGCAGGCTTCCATGATATAATGTAAGGTAGAAATATAGGTGTAAAATCGAGCGCCAACATCTTGAATATCAAAAACCATCACCTCAATTCCGAGGAGTTGCTTTGCAGAAGGTTTTTTATTTTTTCCGTATAAGGAAATAATTGGCAATCCCGTTTTTGTATCAAAGCCATCCTTAATTACTTCTCCGGCATCTGCGTTTCCACGGAAACCGTGTTCTGGAGCAAAAACTTTGTCGATTTTTATTCCTTTCAGATGGTATAAATAATCAACTAAATGAAGGGTGTCTTTTTTAGATAAGATCTTATTTGATGCATTTTCTGTTTGCTGTAAAATAGATAAGACAGATGTTTGATTTGCTACAATGGCAATGTTTTTCTCTTTTAATAGATCTAAGTATTGCTGGGTTTGCTCTGCACCCGTTTTTATTTCGGTGATCTCTTTTCTTACTTTTTTAAGCGGGGGTTGTTGGTTTTGTGCACAAGCAATCAGCTGAAAAATCATCAGAATAAATAAGAATAAAGATGTACTTTTGAAAGAATTTAATGTCATAAAATTTGAATTACGAATTATTTATTGCCAAACGTATTATTGCTGGTAAAGAGTATAAAAATAGCATTTCATCTCCAATAATAAAAATTGCCATTACAGCAATTGCATTAGGAATTATAATTATGATGATTGCTGTAGCAACTGCTTCTGGTTTGCAATACAAAATTAGGGATAAAGTGTCTGGTTTTAAGGGTCATATTCAAATCACGAACTACGATAATAATAATTCTGAAGTTTCTGCGGTACCTATTGATTTAAACCAAGATTTTTATCCTGAGTTTACCGATGTTTCCGGCATTAAAAAAGTGCAAACATTCACCAATAAAACAGGTTTAATAAGAACAAAAACCGACTTTGAAGGTATTGTTTTTAAAGGAGTTTCATCTGCATATGATTGGTCTTTTTTTCAGGAGTATTTGATTGCAGGGAGGTTACCAAATTTTAATCAATCTAGAAATAAAGACATTTTATTATCTAAGACATTGGTAAACCGATTGCAATTAAAATTAAACGATACGGTTTTAGTTGCTTTTCCGAGGAAAAATCAAACACAAGTTTCCCAAAGTAAATATTATCTCACAGGAATTTTTGATACTGGATTTTTAGAATTTGATAAAACGATGATGATTGGCGATATCAGAGAAACGCAACGTTTAAACGATTGGACAGAAAATCAAGTGGGAGGATTTGAGGTTTTTGTGGATAATTTTGAAGAAATAGAAATGAAGGGGGAACAGGTGTACAGGAGTATTGCGTCTTCCTTAAATAGTAAAACAATTATAGATTTGTATCCTAATATTTTTGAATGGATTAAACTTTTTGACACGAATACTTGGGTAATTATTATCATCATGATTTTAGTTGCAGGGATTAATATGATTACCGCTTTATTGGTATTAATTTTAGAAAGAGTCCAAATGATTGGAATTTTAAAAGCCTTAGGAAGCGATAATTGGAGCATTCGAAAAATCTTTTTGTATAACGCTTCTTATCTTATCTTGAAAGGACTTTTTTGGGGGAATCTTATTGGTATATCCCTCTTGCTAACTCAGAAATATTTCAAAATTATTACCTTAGATCCAGAAACCTATTATGTTTCTGTAATGCCCGTTTATATTGGGTTTAATTATATCGCACTGCTTAATATTGGAACTCTTTTATTGTGCTTCTTTATGTTGTTAATCCCCTCATATATCATTACAAAAATCAGTCCGTCAAAATCAATTAAATTTACTTAGATGGCATGTTTTTTTTTGAATAACGATCTGCGCCTTAGTTGTTAATTAAACTTTTTAGCTCCAATAGTTATTAGGGCGTTACCTAAAGGTCGGGCTTTTCACTATATCTTTTTAGCCCTAACATTGGTAAGGTGTATTTCTTTTAAACGGGGCAAGTTTCATCATTACCACCAAATTACTTCGTCATTCTTCCTCGTAGTACGCTTATTAAACAATCGTCTAAAAAGGATGTCGTTGCAATCCCTAACGCAAATTAGTTGCTCGTTTATCACTTTTAAAAATAATATATTTTCTACGTTCTCGATTCATTGATGTGTTTGAACTTTTTTTAGTGATTCGTTCGGGAGCACTTTTAATAAATGACCAAATTTTGATGGATAGTAAAACAAAAAAAAGCAAGGAATGAAAGCCCGACCCTTGAGGTAACACCCAAAAAATTCTTACCTTTGTTACCTTAAATGCAAGACATGAAATACGCAAAAAATATCCTTGAAACCATTGGTAATACCCCATTGGTTCGATTAAATACAATTACAAAAGAAGTAGATGCTTTAGTATTAGCGAAGGTAGAAACCTTTAACCCCGGAAATTCCATCAAGGATCGAATGGCCTTGAAAATGGTTGAAGATGCAGAGGCAGATGGACGTTTACAGCCTGGAGGAACCATTATTGAAGGAACTTCTGGAAACACAGGAATGGGTTTAGCCTTAGCCGCTATCGTAAAAGGGTATAAATGTATTTTTGTAATGTCGGACAAACAATCCAAGGAAAAAATGGACATTTTACGTGCTGTTGGTGCAGAAGTTATTGTGTGTCCAACCAATGTAGAACCTACAGATCCAAGATCTTATTATTCTGTTTCTAAAAGGTTAGGGCAAGAAACACCGAATTCATGGTATGTAAATCAATACGATAATCCGTCAAATGCCGCAACACATTACGAGCAAACTGGTCCCGAAATATGGGAGCAAACCGATGGGAAAATCACCCATTTTATTGTGGGTGTAGGAACAGGAGGGACCATTTCTGGGACCTCAAAATACTTAAAAGAAAAGAATCCAAACATAAAAGTATGGGGTATAGATACCTATGGAAGTGTTTTTAAGAAATACCACGAAACCGGTATTTTTGATCAAAATGAAATTTATCCATATATCACAGAAGGCATCGGGGAAGATATATTACCAGAAAATGTAGACTTTTCTTTAATTGACGGATTTACGAAAGTAACCGATAAAGATGGCGCTGTGTATACTCGGAAATTGGCCAAAGAAGAAGGTATTTTCTGCGGAAACTCTGCGGGATCTGCTATTAAAGGATTGTTGCAACTAAAAGAACATTTTACTAAAGATGATGTTGTGGTGGTGTTGTTTCATGATCATGGAAGTAGATATGTAGGTAAGATGTTTAATGATGACTGGATGCGCGATAGAGGATTCTTAGAAGAAGAAATTAAAACGGCAGCAGACTTACTAAAAAATCATGCAGACAAACCGTTGGTTGCTGCCCAAACGGAAGAGTTGGTTTCTCATGCTATTGAAAGAATGCGCGAATTTAAAATATCGCAAATTCCTGTAAGAGATAGTAATGGTTTTGTGGGGTCGATTGATGAATCTCTTTTATTACACCATTTTATGGACGATAAAAATATTGCAGAACGCACAATAAAAGAAATTATGGGACAACCCTATTCAATCGTGAAAAAAACGGCTAAATTGGACGAAATTTCTAAACTAATTACCAAAGACAGCCAAGCTGTTTTAGTTGATTTAGAAAACGGACACTACGATATTATTACCAAATACGATATTATTAGTGCCATGTAAATTTATATGTAATGTGCTATCTTTTTCGTTGAGTTTATTAAAACGTATGTTAAATTTTCTGCTAAGACATTGTTCATTGTTATTAATGATACTCCGTTAGATAATTATAAATGGTTTTCAGAAAGAATAGAATTTTACGAAACTAGCTGTTTGGAACAATATAGACACTCATTTTTAATTGGTCTGAAAAAAAAAAGATCTAATTTAAATCAAAAAAACCATCTCAAACGAGATGGTTTTTTATTTTATAATTAATTCAAATAATTTACAATGAAGAGGTTTACAAAGTCTCTTACTACAATTTAATTGCAAGTATTGTGCCAAAATGTATTTTTTGTTTATTATTTATATAATTAATCAGTTTTTTAATTAGTTTATAATCATAATATAAATAGCATTTTTCATAACTAAGAATTACCCTAGGAAGCTTGTTTATTGCAGTCTTTAACAACCCTCGCCTTGGGGGAATCAATTCCTGTCTTACGTTACATCCATCAGCAAAAATTAGTAGAACAGCATATAAGTCCTTTACTGTAATGCTTTTTATCTTGCGTGTTTATGTGCTTTATAAGAAGAACGGACCAAAGGACCACTTTCTACGTACATAAAGCCCATTTCTAAACCTAAGGTTTCGTATTTTTTAAATTGTTCTGGCGTTATAAATTCTTTTAAGGGTAAATGCTTTTTACTAGGTTGTAAGTACTGACCAATTGTAATAACATCCAATCCTACACCGCGCAAATCTTTCAAAACTTGGATTACTTCTTCTTCCGTTTCTCCCAATCCTAGCATGATGCCAGATTTTGTTCGCATACCTTTTTCCTTTAAGTATTTTAAAACACCTAAACTTCGATCGTATTTTGCTTGGATTCTCACTTCACGAGTTAATCTTCTAACGGTCTCCATATTATGGGAAACCACTTCTGGATGCACTGCAATCACGCGATCAATTTGTTTTGTGTTTCCTTGAAAATCGGGAAGTAACGTTTCTATGGTTGTTTTAGGATTTGCTCGGCGCACTGCGTTTACCGTTTCAGCCCAAATAATCGACCCCCCATCTTTTAAATCATCTCTATCCACTGAGGTTAATACGGCATGCTTTATACCCATAATTTTTATAGAACGCGCTACTTTTTCTGGCTCGTCCCATTCAACGGTTTCTGGTCTTCCGGTTTTTACACCGCAAAATCCACAAGAACGGGTACAAATATTACCTAGAATCATAAAAGTGGCCGTTCCTTCACCCCAACATTCTCCCATATTTGGACAGCTTCCGCTGGCACAAATGGTATTCAATTTGTATTTATCTACCAAACCTCTTAATTCGGTATATTTTTTACCCACGGGTAATTTTACACGTAGCCAATCTGGTTTTTTTACTCTTTCGGGAAGTACTGCTGTTTCTGTAGACATACTTTCATTAAAATTTAGACGCAAATTTACGAAGAAAAGTTTTAAATATTGCTTAAAAACCAAATGCTAAATCCAATAAGACAAAAGATTCCAATCCAACTTAAAATTTTTAAGTATATATTGGGTTGATATTCTTTTGGTGTGTGTTTTCCTGTAATGAGTACATAATTAAGAATTGCAAAAAAGGGCGCGGTTAAAAACGCTAAAATGGTGGCAATTCGCACTAAAAATCCCATATCAATAATAAAGTATTTTAGAATAATAAATGTTCCAGAACCTAAGAATAAAATCCAAAACCAATAATTTAATTTAGATTTTTTAAATAATAATCGAGTTGTTTGAGTCATGGCTCTTGGCGAAGCATCTAAGGTGGTTATGGTAGTACTAAACATGGTTGTAAACGCGGCAGATCCAATAAAAATAGATGAAAATTCACCTAAATTTTTAGTGTATAAATTAATTAGTTGAGCGGCGAAAACAGTTCCTTTATCTGAAAAATTCTCACCAGAATCAAACATGACCAAAGCTCCTAGCATGATAAAACAAACACCCAAAAAAAGTGCACCGATATAGCCAATATTAAAATCGGTAATGGCTGCTTTTGGTTTGAGTTTATCAACAAGCGTTTTGTTTTTTTCAACCGTCCATATAGAATGCCAAATAGAGGTATCTAAAGGTGCTGGCATCCAACCCAAGAAAGCAATTAAAAAAGTGATTTGAACACTTCCTTTTGGTAAAATCTGGATAATATTTATGGGGTTTCCATTTTTAGTTAAGGCAATACTTACGGCTATTAGCGTACTTACTGTTAAAATAATAACAATATATTTCATCAAATTATCTAACAATTTATACTTTCCAAAAAGCAAGATAAAAATAGCCACACTGATTATAATTGATGACCAAATAACCAAATCATTCGTAACTCCAAATAGCTGAGAGGCTAAACTTGCAGTGACGATGGTAACCGCCGCTTGTATTATAAACATGGTGACAAAATTGAGTATATAATACGCGATTAAAACTCCTTTTCCTAATTTTCGATACCCTTCTAATAAAGATTCACCCGTTGCTGCAGCATATCTTGGTCCAAACTGAAAAAACGGGTATTTAAAAATATGAACCAAAATAATTGCCCAAATTAACCCAAAACCAAATTCTGCACCAGCTCTCGTCGATTGCACCAAATGTGAAACGCCAATGGCAGCACCTGCAAATAACAATCCAGGACCAAGAGAATTGAGGAATTGTTTTTTCATTAGGAGCTTTTCTTAATAATTTCTGCTAATAATTTTTTTGCCCGTAATAATTTTACTTTTACATTGTTTATAGGGTCTTTAATATGCAGGGATATTTCTTTATAGCTTAGTTCTTGAAAGTATCGAAGATTAATTACTTCTTGATATTTCGGCTTAAGCTTCTTAATGTCTCTTAATAATTTAGCTAAGTTTTGTTGTCTAATAATTTCATCTTCTGGAGTAGGATTTTCATCGATAACAGCATGAATTTTTTGTTCTTGTTCTTTGGTGGTTTCTACAGAAACAGGGGCATTTTTCTTTCTTAAAGTATCAATATGAATATTCTTCGCAATGGTTATTAACCAGGTTTTGAACTCAAATTTATTGTCAAAGGTGTCTATTTTATCAAAGGCTTTTGAGAAGGTTTGAATGGTAATATCTTCTGAATCATTGTCGTTCTTGGTTCTTTTTAAAAGAAAGCTATACACCTCTTGCCAATAGGTATCTAGCAAGAATTTAAATGCAGTTTGATTCCCCTTTTTCGCTTTTTCTATATACAGAAGAAGATTGCTTTTTCTTATTTCCAAGTAGTCGGTTTTGAAATTTTATTTGCTATAAATATAATAAATTGAAATAGAAGTAAACAAATTTCTAAAAACGGCAATAAATAAATAATTTGTGGCTCTTTTAATTTTTTTGCTATCAAGCCAATAATCAAAAATTGGACAACAAAATAAAAAGAGAGAATAGAAATAATTGGTTTCCACGAAAAAAAGAAAAGGGAAGTGATTGCCGAAATATAGAAAAATACTTTAGAGAGATAAAACAATCCAAGCAGCAATTGATGCTTATAGGTATAATACTTTACCGTGGAAATATGTCTTCTTTTTTGATGAAACCATTCTTTATAGCTTTTAGGAGCCTCAGAAACAGTAAAGCCATTAGGTTCTAAACAAATTGCTGTATTTGTTTTTGTTGCTGCATCTTGGATAAATAAATCGTCATCACCAGATTGAATTTGTACGTGTTTTATGAATCCGTTTACTTTAAAAAAAGTTGATTTTTTATAGGCTAAGTTTCGGCCAACGCCCATATAAGGTGAACCTAATTTTGCATAACTAAAGTATTGAATGGCAGTAAGCAAAGTTTCGAAACGCACTAGTTTATTAAGTAAAGATTTTCCTTCTGTTTGGTGTTTTCCATACCCCAAGATGATGGTTTTTTTCTCCGAAAAACTTTGTACCATTTCAGAAATCCAATGTTTCGAAAACGGTGTACAATCTGCATCTGTAAATAATAAACATTCGTTTTCTGCTGCTTTTATTCCTAGGGTAAGGGCATATTTTTTACTTCCCCAAAAAGCATTATTATTGGCCACATCAACAATTTTAATCTTGGGATTTTGACCTTTAAAACTTCGCATAATTTTAAGCGTATTGTCTGAAGAGGCATCGTTGATTAAAACAATTTCGAAATTAGAATAGTGCTGGTTTATAATTGATGGAAGAAATCTTTTGATGTTTTTTGCTTCATTTTTTGCGCAAATAATAACAGAAACAGGCATCGGTTCCTTTTCGTTGTTTTTGTTTTTCCCATGAAAAAGAATGGAAGAAAAGCATACGTAATAAATACTTTGAATTGCTGAAACAGCTACAAAAGCCCAAAAAAGCAAAGAAATAGTCATTTAAGAAAAGGGTTTATTGATGCTGTGGTTCTTCGCAAGATTCAAATTTATCTGGTGTTTTTCCACAAAAACCACAAGACTCACCATTGGTATTAATCATTGGATTTTGACTGGCACAGGTTCCAGCAAATTTTCCGTCTTTTTTTGCCCAAATTTTAATGGCAATTCCAGCGAATGCCAATGATAATAAACCGATTGTAATGAATAGTAATTTCATCTTACGAAGATACAAAATTGAGAACAAAATTTAAAACTTTTCACCAATGTTCTATTAAGTTTACATACTTTAACCATTTGATAAACCACCTTTTTGACAGAACAAGAACTCATAGCAAAATTACGTGAAGGAAATCAGCAGGCTTTTAGCCAGCTTTTAGAGGGGTATCAGCAGAAAGTTTTTGGAACTTGTTTGTCTTTTGTTCCTAATAATGAAGATGCAGAAGATATTGCTCAAGAAGTTTTTTTAGAAGTATTTAGATCGATATCTACCTTTAAGGCGGCTTCAAAGTTGTCTACCTGGATTTATAAAATCACAACCAATAAATGTTTAGAATTTATTAGAAAGAGAAACACCAAAAAAAGATTTGCGTTTATGCAACGTATTTTAGGAAATGAAATCTCTTTTGATAAAACGAATTATTTTACCGAGTTTGATCATCCTGGAATTTTGATGGAGAACAAGGAGAAAACGACAATAATTTTTAAAGCTATAAATAGCTTACCAGATAGCCAACGAATTATTTTTACACTGGCTAAGATTGATGGAAAAAGCTATCAGGAAATTTTAGAAATTACAGGGAAAAGTATCTCTTCGATAGAGTCTGTGATGTTTAGAGCGAAAAAAGCGCTTCAAGAGAAATTGGTGCATTTTTATAAAAACCAATCGCTTTGATGGCGCGAACTCATTGAGGTACCTTTAAAAAGGAAGTAAGCTTAATGGGGGATTAATTAGTAAGTTCGTTTTTTTTGAAATGAACGCAAGTTTTTGCAATTAATTGCATCTAAACAAATAAGAATGTTTTTGAAAATCACCAGAAAATGAAAAAAAGAGACACCGTACAATTCAAGGTTGATGAAACTTTCAATACCTTAAATGCCATTGAAAAAGTAGCTGTACCTACGTTTTTTAAACACAGGGTATTACAGATTGTCAAAGATAAAGTGAATACAGAATTTATGTTCTCTTGGTTTACACCTTCTTTGCAATTGGTCTCATTAATTGTAGTGCTGTTCATCAACACAACGGTTATTTATTATAGCTTTTCATCATCATCAAACATGTTAGCAGCAAACGAAATAGAGGCTTTTGCTCAAGAATATAACTTAACTACTGACCAGAATTCTATTTTAAATTAGAAAAAAAAATGAAACAAAAAATACTGTATATTTTATTAATTTCTTTGCTTATTATCAACTCCCTGTTGTTGTTTCTGCTCATTAAAAAACCCCACGAAAAAAGAGAGGGTCCAAAGCGAGATTTTATTGCTATTGAATTAAAATTTGATCAGAATCAAAAAGAAGAATTCAAGAATTTAGACGGCATTCACCGACGCTTTATGAGGTCTTTAGATGAGAAAATCAAAGAACACAAAGAGATTTTATTTCATTCTTTTGGTAATGATATATTTAATTTAGACTCCATTACTAAAGAAATAGGCAAGTTGGAAGCAGAAAAAGAGAGAACACTGTTTACTTTTTTTAGTCAAGTACGTGTATTGTGTTCTGCATCACAAAAAGAAAATTTTGATGCAATTATAGAAAAAGCATTGAAAGGCGGAGAAAAAAGACCGCCTAGAGAAGGCAACGGCCATCCTCCAAAAGCAAGGTAGATTATTCCCGTCTCGATAAAAAATAAATAGAAGTACCGCAAGTTTAATTTTAGAACAGCATCTAAACGTACATGATCTAAATAGATGTATGGGTAGAATATTACTTTTATAGTAACCGAACAAATTGTGCACAATGCCATAGAACAACAGCTTTCGTAGGCGATAGAGCCCGAAACAATGGTTTAGATGCGAATATAACCGATTTGTGGGTTGATGGTGTTCCCGGAGATAGCAACCAAAACGGAACGTTTAAAGTGCCCTCTTTAAGAAACATTGAATTAACCGCCCCGTATATGCACGATGGAAGGTTTACATCTTTAGAGCAGGTAGTAGAACATTACAATTCTGGAGTGCAAAAACAGTGTTACGTTAGACGAAAGATTATAGGATGGAAATACGGTAAGAAGATTAAATTTATCTACTCCAGAAAAACGAGGGTTGGTAGATTTTTTAATAGCGCTTACAGACGCCGAGTTTGTGACCGATGTGAAGTTTTTAAATCCGTTTTTAATTCAGTAAGAAAAGGCCAGTATCATAAAAATAGCTTAAAATATAAAAAAAGCACAAGGTTTTATTCGCGATCGCATCTAAAAGAACATCATCTAAAAATAGATAAAAATGAGAACAATTAAAAAAGGCCTTTTATCATTGGGTTTCGTGTTAATGATTTCGAATATAGTCATAAGTCAGGAGGCCGATAAAAAAGAGCAACCTCCTAAAGAGCGACCTACGATTGCGAAACTTTTTATAGACTTTGATAAAAATGAAGACGGAAAGTTGTCGGAAAAAGAAGTAAAAGGACCTTTAAAAAAAGACTTTAAAAGAATTGACCAGGATAAAGATGGTTTTCTTTCTGAACAAGAATTAGAAAGAGCACCAAAACCCAAAAGAAGAGTAAAACCAGCTGCCAGAAACTAAACTAAATAAAATCACTTAATTATATCCTTTATGAAACAACCATTTATAAAATTAATACTTTCATTTATAGCGATTAGCACCGTTTTAGGCGCCTGCAGTTCTTCATCTATTGAAGAAGAAGAAGAAGTGGAGGAAACAACAGGAATTTTACACGCTGCCTTTGCCGAGTTTAATTCAGAGGCAACAACGATTTATTTACAGGGATCGGATGTGGTTATCGAGACGACGGGATTGCCCAACCATGAGACGGTTTATTGGGGAGAAGGCCATGCGCTTTATAGAGAAGAGCCCAATGTTGAATTAACACCAACTAAAATTCAAGAGAATAATAATGCCACTACCATTCGAGTAGATGCGACGCCCAATTTAACAGGCGCAGATGTTTCTACTGAGTTAAATAGCATAGGAATCGCCGTAAGCGGTTCATCTCTCTTTAACGATCAAGAGGGGGGTGGCGCTTTAGACCAAGCCGCGGCTAGTTTAGATTATACAGGAGCCCATATTGGCCCTGGAGTGTACCATTACCATTTAGAACCAAAAGCATTTTCAGATGATGATGAAAATCTAGTAGGTATATTGTTAGATGGTGTTTTTATTTATGGAAGAAAATGTAATTCTACAGGTACTTACCCTTTGGAGTTAGATGCTTCAGGAGGTCATACCACGCTTACGCAACACAGTGCTGGAGTCTTGGAGTACCATTATCACATTATTAATGAATTGTATTCAAACACGGGATCCTATATTGCTTTTACAGGGCCGTATAAAGGATACTAAATAAGACAAGTAAATGAAATTGATACCAATACTTTTATTTTTTTGCTGTTTTTTCGCTTGTAAACCGTCGGTAAAAAAGCAAGCTGTTCCGGCAAATTTCGGAGAAATTAAAAATAGTGAAGTTTTTAAAGAATCACTTATTTTAGATCAAAATAAAGGGATTTGGTATTATAAAAATGACGCTTTTTCTGGATATGCGGTTCGCTATTTTTCCAATAACCAATTGGAAGAAAAAATTGGTTTTTATAAGGGAAAAAGACAAGGTATGGCTAGAAAATGGTTTTCTAACGGAGTTCTACGCTATGCATATGAATACGATCAAAATAATAAAAAGGGAATTTATAAAAGTTGGTGGAAGAATGGAAATTTGGCAGAACAATCTTTCTTTATTGATGGGCTTAAAAATGGTCTTGAAAAAAAATGGCATCGCAATGGACAACTATCTAAATTGAGACATCTAAAAGAAGGAAAAGAAGAAGGGATGCAACAAGCTTGGCTAGAAAACGGAACATTGAACGCTAATTATGAAGCTAAAAACGGAAGAATATTTGGCATGAGGCGTGCCAACGCTTGTTATAAATTAGAAAATGAAAAAATAGTAAAAAGCAATGAATAACGCATTAATATTATTTTTTTGCAGCCTTCTTATTTTGGGTTGTAAGCAGATTAAAAAAGAACAAATGAGCAGGGTAGACGCGCTTCCTTATTTTGAAGACGCCAGTTTTATGCCCAAATGGATTTCACCCAATAGCAAAAAATTAGAGAGCTTTCATACGATTCCCGACTTTAAATTCACCAATCAAAATGGAGAAACGATTACCCAAGAGCATGTAGCTAACAAAATTTATGTGGTAGATTTCTTTTTCACTACTTGTCCAGGAATTTGCCCTATGATGACGGCCAATATGTTTGTAGTTCAAGAAGAATTTAAAAACAATAATGATGTCTTATTGTTATCACATTCAGTAACTCCAACAATAGATTCTGTTTCTGTGCTAAAACAATATGCACTTGACAAAGGCGTTGGGGAAAATTGGCATTTATTAACGGGAAACAAAAAAGAAATTTATGATTTAGGTAGAAAATGGTATTTTGTAGAAGAAAGTTTTGGTGAGGTGAAACCAGTAGATGATTTTTTGCATACAGAAAACTTTGTGCTAGTAGACAAAAAGAGACATATTAGAGGTATTTATAACGGATTAAATCGCGCTTCGATTGCCCAGCTAATTATAGACGTAAAAGCATTGCAGCGCCAATCTGTGCGAATCCATTAATATTTATCTAATTAATTTTTAACTATATTACGCTAACTTGTCTAATTTATATAAGAACCTACCCCATGAAAAAAATCCAATTCGTCCAACTTTTTACTTTTGTATTATTGCTACTTACAACGATCATTGCCTGCAGCACCTCTAGCACAGGAAACGATGAGGAACAAGATGTTATGAGTCCAACCAGTTATGATATTACACCCATTTTATCTAAATTTGATGGAAACGCTGCCGTTTCATATTCGGTTACTACTACTACAGTAACTTTTACAACTTCAAATTTACCGAATCATACAAGTCCGTATTGGCCAACAAATAATGCTTTATATGAGGCATATAATGGCACAAATGCGAATTATAATAAAAATCCAAATAGCATACAAACTCAAAACATAACTATTAGCCTTCCGTTAAAACCTGCAGAAGCAACCAATAAAGAAGCTACAGCCCTTGGGCCTATTGGTATAGCTATTAATGGAGTTGTTTTTTATAATCAATATGCAGGACCCAATAATCAAGCCTTAACAAATGAAATTAATTCTTTTGATCAATGGCTTGGTCATCCACAAGGAACCGGACAATATCATTATCATGTGGAACCTACTTTTTTAATCTCAGAATTTGGAGATAGCGCTTTTTTAGGGCTATTAGCAGATGGCTTTCCAGTTTATGGTCCTATGGAGGAGGGAAGTACCATTACCAATTCAGATTTAGATGAATTTCATGGCCATACGAGCGTAACAGCAGACTTTCCTAACGGCATCTATCATTATCATATTACACCCAACGAAGATCCATATATCAATGGAAACGGGTTTTTTGGATCACCTGGAAATATCACGCAATAATTTGAAAACGGCTTTTTATTTTTTTTTGATCACTGCTTTTTTGTCTTGTAAAAACACAAGGCAAACAACAGTGGAATTGCTGAAGTCTAACACGAATCTGCAATTAAAAAACGGCGTATTATTTTATAAAAGTGATCTTTTTTCTGGAAGTATTTCTTCTTTTGATCAGGTAAACCAGACTAAAAACACTTCGACCTATCTGAAGGGAAAAAAGAATGGAGAAGAAACAAAGTTTTTTTTAAATGATCTTATAGCAGAAAGACGTTTTTATACCAACGGATTAAAAACGGGCATTCATCAAGGTTTTTGGAATAATGGAGATTTGAAATTTGAATTTCATTTTAATAAAAAAGGAGAATATCATGGAACAGTAAAAGAATGGTATCAAAATAATCAGATTTTTAAAGCATTTAACTACAAAAATGGAAAAGAAGTAGGCTCACAAAAAATGTGGCAGTCGAACGGAAATATTAGGGCAAATTATGTAGTTAAAAACAAAGAACGCTTTGGATTAATAGGCTTAAAAAAATGTTATTCCGTAAACATAAAAGATCAAGATGAATTTTAAATTTTTATATATTTTCTTTTATTTGCTTCTTTTTTCTTGTAAAAAAGAAGCAAATAAGGAAACAACTTTACCCTTTTTTAACTCGGCTACTTTTACTCCAGAATGGATTTTGAAAGAAAACATAGGCTATAAGGACATTCATATAATTCCTGAGTTTTCATTGACAAATCAAAACGGCCAAACCATTGGCAATAATTTTTACAAAGACAAGATTTATGTGGCCGATTTCTTCTTTGTGTCTTGCCCAGGAATCTGCCCAATGCTAACTAAAAACATGCACATTCTTCAAGAGAAATTTAAAGAAGATTCAGAAGTATTATTACTATCTCATACCGTAATGCCTTGGCGAGATAGTGTTCCTGTATTAAAGGAATATGCTACTGAAAATAAAATTAATAGTAAAAAATGGAACTTAGTTACCGGGGATAAAGATAAAATATATGATTTAGCACGAAAGGCTTATTTTGCCGACGAAAACTATACGAAAACACAAGATGAAGGTGCATTTGTACACACAGAAAACTTTGTTTTGGTAGATAAAAAAGGAAGAATTAGAGGCGTTTATAATGGAACATTAGCTTTAGAAACAAAACGATTAATACGCCATATAGAAATTCTTAAAAAGGAACTCTAGACAAAATGATGTCCACTTTTTAAAATAATCTTAGGATCTTGATGCTTCTTTATTCAATAATATTGACTTCTATCTCTAAGGAAATATCGAATTTATCTACGACCGCTTTTTGAACTTTTCGTGCTAACTGATAAATTTCTTGACCGGAAGCATTGCCGTAATTAACTAGAACCAAGGCTTGTTTTGTATGGACTCCTGCATCGCCAAAACGTTTTCCTTTTAGACCTGTTTGTTCAATTAACCAACCCGCAGGAACTTTAATTAGATCTTCCGTTATTTGATAAGATGGAATTGTTGGATATTGGTTTTGAAGCTGTTTAAAGTCGGAGTAAGAAATTACAGGATTTTTAAAAAAACTTCCACTGTTTCCAATTTCTTTGGGATCGGGTAATTTTGATTTTCTCACGGCAATCACCGCATCAGAAATGTCTTTGATTGTTGGGCTTTTGATGTTTTTTAAAGCCAATTCATTTTCAATAGTGCCATAAGAAGTATTGAGTTGATGATTTTTTTTTGTCAACTGAAAACACACAGAACTAATAATAAATTCTCCTTTTCGGCTGCTTTTAAAAACTGAATTCCGATATCCAAAATCACAATCTGCCTTTGAAAACAAATGCGTTTTTCCCGTCTTAATTGTTATCGTCTCTACTTTTGTAATCGTATCTTTTACTTCTACCCCATAGGCGCCAATATTTTGGATAGGACAGGTACCTACATTTCCAGGAATTAAAGATAAATTTTCTAAGCCCCCAAAATTTTGAGAGATACACCACAATACAAATTCATGCCAATTTTCACCCGAATTTACCGTTAGATATACGAAGTTTTCATCTTCCTTGTCAATAGAGATTCCTTTTATATCGATATGAACAACCAATTTTTCAATGTCTTTGGTTAATAACATATTGCTTCCTCCACTTAATAAGAAGAAGTCTTTTTCTGTTTTTAATAGATTTTGTAAATCGTAAAAGGAAGTCACAGATATAAAACGTTTGGCATTTACAGAAACACCAAACGTATTGTATTTTTTTAAAGATATGTTTTCTTGAATTGTCACTAGTCTTTATATACTTGTAAGGCTTTTTCTAGAAGGTGCATTGCTTTTATTAAACTTTCCTTCTTTAAGACATAGGCAATTCTAATTTGATTTAAACCTACGCCAGGTGTTGAGTAGAAGCCTGCTGCGGGTGCCACCATAATGGTTTCTCCGTTAACATCAAATGACTCTAAAAGCCATTTCGCAAAATGATCTGAGTTTTTAATAGGCAATTGCACGATACAGTAAAAGGCACCATTTGGTTTGGCTACTTGTACCCCTTCAATTTTTTTCAATCCTTCAATTAAGGTATTTCTTCGGTCGACATATTCTTCAATCACTTCGTCAAAATAACTTTGAGGCGTTTCCAATGCCGCTTCGGCTGCAATCTGAGCTAAAGTTGGCGGACTTAATCGCGCTTGTGCAAATTTTAAAGCCGTTGCAATCACTTCTTTATTTTTTGAAACCAAACAACCAATTCTTGCACCACACATGCTGTACCTTTTTGAGACAGAATCGATCACAATCGCATTTTCTTCCAAGCCAAAATCAGCTAAAATAGAATGATGCTTTAAACCATCATAAGCAAATTCACGATAGACTTCATCTGCAATTAAAAAGATGTCATGCTTTTTAACAATACGAGCAAGTTTTTCAATTTCTTCTTTGCTGTATAAGTAACCAGTAGGATTTCCGGGGTTGCAAATTAAAATTGCTTTTGTTTTTGGCGTAATTAACTTTTCAAATTCTTCAATAGGAGGTAAGGCAAAATTGTCTTCAAATTTAGAAATAACTGGAACAATATTTATCCCAGAGGCTGTAGAAAACCCGTTGTAATTTGCATAAAAAGGTTCTGGAATAATTACTTCATCATCAATATCCATCACGCTTCCAAAAGCAAAAAGTAAGGCTTCACTTCCACCAGTAGTTACAATAATATCGTCGTGGTTTACAAAAATCGCTTGATTTTTGTAATAGTTGGCTAATTTTTCTCTGTATGCTTCAGATCCTTCAGACCTCGAGTAGGCTATTGTTTCTAATGAACAATTCTTTATTGCGTCTAAAGCAACTTGAGGAGTTTTAATATCGGGTTGGCCAATATTTAGATGATAAACCGTTTTTCCTTGTTTGTATGCTTTTTCTGCATAGGGTACCAATTTTCTAATTGGTGATTCCGGCATTTGAAGTCCTTTCTTAGAGATAGAAGGCATAGTTTTTGTTTTATTTAGTACTGCAAATTTGCAAAATTTATTCCACAATAAGCCATTGATTTAAAAGAAAAAAACGGTTAAATAGTCTAAAAAAGAGAGTGTTTTAATTTGTATATTTAAAAATACATAAAATAAATATTCCTTGAAATTTATATACACATATATTTTGTTCTTTTTCATAGTAGGGAATGCTCTTTTTGCACAAAAAGGATTTCAGTTTTATGGAAATAATTCAAGAAAACAGCAAGTTAGTTTTAAATTGATTAATAATTTAATTGTCTTTCCAATAAATGTCAATGGAAAAAAATTATCATTTATTTTAGACACAGGCGTAAATAAATCAATTTTATTTAGCCTTTCAGAGATAGATAGTTTAGCACTAAATAATATAGAAAAAGTTCAGCTAAAAGGTTTAGGAGGTGGAGATTATGTAGATGCCTTATTGTCGAGGAATAATAGAATCCAAATTAAAAATCTCATTAGCAGAAACGAAACTATTTACGTCATTCTAAGAGATCAATTTGATTTATCATCTAGAATGGGTATTACTATTCATGGAATTATTGGCAATAGTTTATTGAAAAATGTAATTGTTAAAATAAATTATAAGACAAAGAAATTACATTTTTACAATCCTACTTCGTATCGCTATCGAAAACGTAGGAAAAGGGAAACCTTACCCCTTCAGTTTTATAGAAATAAACCCTATGTAGATGCACAAGTTCAAATAGATACGATAGGTACAAAGAAGATTCCGTTAAAGATGTTGATTGATTCTGGCGGTAGTGATGCGCTTTGGTTATTTGAGCATTCTAAAGAGGGTATTGAAACGCCAAAACGTTTTTTTAATGATATCTTGGGAGAAGGTTTAAGCGGTACTATTTATGGAAATAGAAGTAGAATCCCCGAGTTTTATATTGGTAAATTTAGGATTAATCAACCAACGGTTTCTTTTTTAGACACACTTTCAACTTTTAATGCAAGAGGTTATAAACAAAGAAACGGAAGTATTGGTGGTAATATTCTAAAGCGTTTTAAAGTTTGGATGGATTACCCCAACAAAACAATTACCTTACAGAAAAACAGTTTTTTTAAAAATGATTTCAACTACAATATGAGTGGTCTAGATGTTATTTACATGGGGAAAACACTGGTAAAAGAATTGACGTCTGCTGAAATGAATCCTAGTGGGAAAATTTCGAATTCAGAGACGAACGTAGTTTCATTTGTAACCAGTTATGCGTATACATTTAAGCCTTCTTATAAAATTAATAGGGTCGTAATAAATTCACCAGCGGCAAAAGCAGGGTTGTTAAAAGGGGATGTCTTGCTGGAAATCAATAAGCAAAAAGTAACTAATTTAACACTGAATGATATTTATGCTCTTTTTCAAGAAAAAAATAATAAAATAATAAACCTCTCCATAGATAGAAATGGGGAGATTTTAAGATATGAATTTAGACTACAAAAGAGTGTTTAATTCTCAGAGAGCATATTCTTCTCTTTTTCTAGTGATTTTTGTTTTTCTACGTAACCTTTAATCCGTATAATTTTTCGTTCATTTTTGGCATTGGAGTAAATAGTAATTGATTTTGAAAAGCCACCTAGCCTTTTAGTGTCATAAGAGACTTTTATTTCCCCTTTTTCTCCCGGCATAATTGGTTTTTCTGGTTTTTCCGGTACGGTACAACCGCAAGAAGATTGAATTCGATCAATAATTAAAGGTTCACTTCCAATATTTGTAAAGGTAAAAATCCTTGTGCCATCAGAATCTAAGACAATCTTGCCATAATCTATGGTTTCAGTATCAAATTTGAATTCTGAATTACCTTGTGAAAAACTCACCAAAGTAAACAGCCCTGCGATAAAAAAAGAAAAAAGTGTTTTCATAATAAATGTTTTTATAAGAATAAATGTACAAATAAAAATTTGTTTTTAAAAATTTGAATACAACTTTTCAATTCTTTGATATAATTGTATTTTTGCTGTCGATATCTCTAAAATGATTCCAACGTATGACAATTCCATCTAAATATGATGCAAGTAAAGTAGAAAGTAAATGGTATAAATATTGGATGGAAAACAATTATTTTCATTCAGAAGTAGATGAAAGAGAGCCTTATACGATTGTTATTCCACCACCTAATGTCACCGGAATTTTACATATGGGACACATGCTAAATAATACCATTCAAGATGTTTTAATACGTCGTGCTCGTTTATTAGGCAAAAATGCTTGTTGGGTTCCTGGAACCGACCACGCATCGATTGCAACAGAGGCAAAAGTAGTGGCAAAGCTAAAAGAGCAAGGAATAGATAAAAACGACTTAACACGTGAAGAATTTTTAGCACATGCTTGGGAATGGAAACACGAATATGGAGGTAAGATTTTAGAGCAACTTAAAAAATTAGGGGCTTCTTGTGATTGGGAAAGAACGGCATTTACCATGGATCCTGCAATGTCTGAATCGGTGATTAAAGTTTTTGTTGATTTGTATAATAAAGGATTAGTGTATCGGGGATATCGAATGGTAAATTGGGATCCTGAAGCAAAAACAACCTTGTCTGATGAAGAAGTGATTCATGAAGAACAACAAGGAAACTTATACTATTTAACGTATAGAATTGAAGGTTTAGAAGATACTTTAACCATTGCCACCACAAGACCCGAAACTATTTTTGGAGATACGGCAATTTGTATTAACCCTAATGACGAGCGTTTTACGCACTTAAAAGGAAAGAAAGCTATTGTGCCCCTTTGTGGAAGAGTGATTCCCATTATTGAGGATACCTATGTAGATGTTGAATTTGGAACCGGCTGTTTAAAAGTGACACCAGCTCATGATGAAAATGATAAAGTTTTAGGCGATACACACCAGCTTGAAGTTATTGACATTTTTAATGATGATGCCACACTAAACTCCTTTGGGTTACATTATCAAGGAAAAGACCGATTTGTGGTACGAAAGGAAATCACCAAAGAATTAGAAGAAAAGGGGTTTTTAGTGAAAACAGAAACGCATCTTCATAAGGTAGGGACCTCAGAAAGAACAAAAGCCATTATAGAACCAAGATTATCGGATCAATGGTTCTTGAAAATGAAAGAGTTGGCAAAGCCAGCAATAGATGCTGTTTTAGGAGAAGATCCAGCGGTGAATTTATATCCAAAAAAATTCGAGAATACCTATCGTCATTGGATGGAAAATATTAGAGACTGGAATATCTCTCGTCAATTGTGGTGGGGCCAACAAATTCCTGCTTATTTCTACGGAGACGGCAAGGAAGATTTTGTGGTTGCAGAAAACATTACAGATGCCTTGGTTTTGGCCCAAGAGAAAACGAACAACGAGAAGCTACGCCTTGAGGATTTACGCCAGGATGCAGATTCGCTAGACACTTGGTTTTCTTCTTGGTTATGGCCCATGTCTGTTTTTGACGGAATTAGAAATCCAGAAAATGAAGAAATTAACTATTATTATCCAACAAACGATTTAGTTACTGGACCCGATATTTTGTTTTTCTGGGTGGCTAGAATGATTATGGCAGGTTATGAGTATAAAGATGAAAAACCTTTTCAAAATGTTTATTTAACCGGTTTAGTTCGGGATAAACAGCGAAGAAAAATGTCTAAATCTTTAGGGAATTCTCCAGACGCTTTAAAATTGATCGAAAATTATGGAGCAGATGGCGTACGTGTAGGTTTGTTGTTAAGTGCAGCGGCAGGAAATGATTTAATGTTTGATGAAGATCTATGTCAGCAAGGAAAACAATTTTCTAATAAAATTTGGAATGCTTTCCGTTTAATTAAAGGTTGGGAAGTTGATGAGCACTTAACGCAACCCGAAACAGCAAAAATGGGCTTGACTTGGTATGAGGAAAAATTCCAAAAAGTATTTGCAGAAGTAGAAGATCATTTTAATAAATACAGATTATCGGATGCGATCATGGCCATTTATAAATTAATTACGGACGATTTTTCTTCTTGGTTATTAGAAATTGTAAAACCCGCTTATGAGCAACCTATAGACGCGGTTACCTATAAAGCGATTATTGCCATTTTAGAAAATAATTTAAAAATGTTACATCCGTTTATGCCATTTTTAACCGAAGAAATTTGGCAATATATTGCAGAGAGAACGCCAGAAGAGGCCTTAATTATAGCTAAATACCCAATACAAAAGGATTTTGATGCAAAAATGATTGCAGATTTTGATGTGGCTACCGATGTGATTTCAGGGGTACGAACTATCAGAAAAGATAAGAACATTTCATTTAAAGAGCCCGTAGAATTATTTGTAGTAGCGAATGAACATAGCCATACTAAATTTGACGCAATTATTCAGAAAATAACCAACGCATCTGCTTTGAACTATGTGGCAGAAAAAGTAGAGGGCGCCTCTTTTAGAGTAAAGTCGAATGAGTATTATGTACCCATTTCTCTGGATGAAATTGATGTTGAGGCTGAAATTGAAAAATTGACCTCCGAATTAAAAAGAGCTGAGGGATTTTTATTCGGTATCCAAAAGAAATTATCTAATGATCGTTTTGTGAATAATGCTCCAGATAATGTCCTTGTTTTAGAGCGAAAGAAAGAGGCCGATACCTTGGCTAAAATGGAAACTTTAAAACGCAGCTTACTAAGTTTACAACCATAAAAAAATCACATAAGCTTTAACGTTTTTAAATTCTGATTTTCGGTGTTTCTATGGAGGTCAATAATCAAATGAATACTTTCATTATTTGGTTATTAGGTGGTGTTCATAAGCCGCTATGGCACCTATTTTAGGTTGTAATTAGAGATAAAAAAAAGATTTAAAGGATCTGAAATCACCCTTTTTAGTTTTACAAACAGGCGTTGATGTTTTCTTATCAATTGGCTATCGTTAAATGCGGTTGCTGCCATTACTAATTTAATGGAGTTCCTCTCTTGACCTTTTATGTAATTTCTTAGTCCGCTTTGCTTTTTTTTTTAAAAGGTTTCTTATTTACGTTTTTGATTGTGGTGATCGCTTTTTATTACATCTTCTGAAATAAACGAGCGCAATTGCAGCTTATGGTTGCTCCATTGTTGACTTTTTTTTGAGAAAACTAAAAATAAACCTTCATTTCACCCCGCGATTCAACTAATTTTTAATCTATTAAAGGGTAGATTATTTATAAAATGAACAATGAAACCATGAAGTTAATGGGGGAGGAACTGTTCCATCTTGTTTAGAATATAATGATATCCCTGTTTCGAAATAACCCCAATTTATTTAATTGCTTAGCATAGAAAGGTTGGATTTGTAATTGAGAAATTCTCCAATAAAATTTTCTAAAAATTTAATTAATTATTGATAAATGTATGAGAGCGCATTTAACTAGGGTTCTGTTTTAAGGCACCAAGTATCTGTTTTTTTATTAAATAACTTTTAAACAATCTCTTGTAGGAATTTCTATTATAAAATAGAGGTAACCAATGAAACTCCTGCGAGGAGTAATCAGGGTAGAAATCCATTTTCAGACCCATAATAAAGGGGTATAAATACTCTTTTATAAATGGCGATTAAATACTAAATTTCCTTAAAAGAGGATTGAAGTTCGGAAAATAATTTTGTGTTTCACCACAAAGCTGTTTTTGAGTCACAGAATCCGCTTTCTTATTTTAAACGTTTAGGATGCAATTAATTTAAAACAAAAGAATACAAAAACACTTCTGCAACGATTATAGTTGTGGCAACCCTAGGCTTCAATTCGCAAATTCTGCAGTACTTAATAACACGTTAACAGATTAACTATTTTTCTATGATGGTAAAAAAGCTTGCCTTTTTCAGACATCTGTGAATTAACGAGAATAACATTTTATTTAAAAAAAATATGAAAAACTTTATAACAACTATGCTCATTTTAGTTGCTTTTTACTCGACTTTAGATGCTCAGACAAAAATAGCCAATTTTCAGGAAGATTTTAACCTATCTCCGAATTCTGGTAATTGGAAGTATTATTGGAATCAACCAGACAATTGGCAAGCAGGAATTAATTCAGGAGATCTTTCGTCTGGCGCCATAGGAACTATTTCGTCCTATACACCTCTTGTTTCTGCCGGAACAATGCTAAGTGCTGATGGCGATTTGAACCATGCAAATAGTTCTCCAGACGCGTGGATGCGTTTGGGTAAAACAGGATGCCATCCTGGTTCTTCTGGCACAAACCCCCTCTTGGATAGGTATATAATAGCCGCATATACCATTAGTGCTCCGGGCAATTATTATATTCTTAATAGTTATCTTAATAATCCAGATACCAGAGGAAATGGTATTTTAGTTAATATTCATGTAAATAGTCGCACAGCGTTAATTAAAAATATATCCCCTCCCGGAAATCAGACGTTTGATGTTTCTCTCGGCGAACTTGTTGCCGGGGATGTTATCTATGTATGTTTTGGAGCCAATGGGAATTTTGCTTACGATTTTTTCAATATGGATTTTGATATCTCTATGGTGGATATTCAGACAAAAATGGGTAATTTTCAGGAAGATTTTAACCTATCCCAGAATTCTGGTAATTGGAAGTATTACTGGAATCAACCAGACAATTGGCAAGCAGGGATTAACTCAGGAGATCTTTCATCTGGCGCCATAGGAACTGTTTCTTCCTATACACCTCTTGTTTCTACCGGAAAAATGCTAAGTGCTGATGGCGATTTAAACCCCGCAAATGGTTCTCCAGACAGTTTTATTCGTTTGGGTAAAACAGGATGCCATCCCGGTTCTTCTGGTACAAACACCCTCTTGGATCGGTATATAATAACGGCATATACGGTTACTACTCCAGGCAATTATTACATTCTTAATAGTTCTCTTAAGATTCCCGATACAAGAGGAAATGGCCTTTTAGTTAATATTCATGTAAATAGTCGCACAGCGTTATATAGAAATATAGCCCTCCCCGGAGATCGGACTTTTGATGTTTATATTGGTAAACTTGTTGCCGGGGATGTTATTTATGTAGGTTTTGGAGCCAACGGGAATAAAAATTACGATACATTCGAAATGGATTTTGATATCTCTATAGTTGATAATCAGATAAAAATGGCCAATTTTCAAGAAGATTTTAATGTGTCTTCGAATTATGGTAATTGGAAGTATTATTGGAATCAACCAGACAATTGGCAAGCAGGAATTAATTTAGGAGATCTTTCGTCTGGCGCCATAGGAACTATTTCGTCCTATAAACCCCTTGTTTCTAGCGGAACAATGTTAAGTGCTGATGGCGATTTGAACCATGCAAATAGCGCTCCAGACAGGTGGATGCGTTTGGGTAGAACAGGATGCTTACCCGGTTCTTCTGGCACAAATACCCTCTTGGATCGGTATATAATAGCCGCATATACGGTTAGTGCTCCGGGCAATTATTATATTCTTAATAGTTATCTTAATAATCCAGATACAAGAGGAAATGGCATTTTAGTTAATATTCATGTAAATAGTCGTAAACCAGCATTAATTAGGAATATATCTCCTTCTACAGATTGGACGTTTGATGTTTCTCTCGGTGAACTTGTTGCCGGGGATGTTATTTATGTAGGTTTTGGTGCCAATGGAAATAGTGCTTACGATGGATTCAGCATGGATTTTGATATTTCTATTGTTGATAAGGTTGAAACTCATGAGTATTGTGTGAGCAACTATGGAGCAATCGGCAACGGTTCAACCGATGATTCGGCTGCTATAAAGAATGCTGTACTTGATTTTTCTAATGATCCCTTTCCTTCAAGTCTTTATTTTGATAACAAATCTTACCGCATTGCTACTGGTGGAAAATTATTTGACCTTCGAGGAGTAAAAAATAAAACAATTTATGGAAACGGTGCCGAATTGATTGGGACTCCTGGGGGCCTCGGTCTGTGGATCGATGATAGTGAAAATGTTTTAGTCAAAGACCTTAAGTTTGACTCAGACCCTTTAAGTTGGACACAAGGGGTTATTACCGCCGTGAACCCTGCAGCGAAAACATTTACAATGACTGTTGATGAGGGCTACCCAATTCCTACAAATAACTATGGAGATTTGCGACGCGATCACCCTTGGGGTATGGTTTGGGAACCTTCCGAATATACCATTAAAAATGAATTAGTCTATATAGCGAGTAGTCAAGCCTCAGGGAATTCTGTTGTTTTCACTGTTAGGGACGATTACCTCAGTGCACTGAATACTATGATTGTGAATGACCGGTTTACAATTGATACTTTTGGAGTAGGTGGTACTTTAAACCAGATTACATCTAGCTCAAATATAACGTTTGAAAATATTATTATATACGCTGCCCGTTCATTAAATTTTGTAATTTCCAATAACCTTGGTGCCATCCATATGGATGGCATACAAATGCGAAGAAAGCCCAATACAAATCGTTTACTCTCGGGATACAGAGACGGGTTTCATTGTAAAGGCAATAAGGTTGGTCCCTTGATAGAAAACTGTTATGTCGAAGGGATCTGTGACGATGCTATAAATCTGCATGCTTATTATTTATATGTGACGGCAGCGGCTTCGCCCACTGCGTTTACTCTCAGCACTAATATTAATTTTGAAATAGGCGATACGCTTCAATTTTATGATATGAATGCAGGAATTGAACTAGGAAAAACACAAATAGCAACAATATCTGGATCTTCTATAACAACCACTTCGCCCATTATTGGCGTGGTTGCAGGGGCTCCAAAAGTAAAAACCACTACTTTTTTAATAAACCTGAGCAAAGCCAATTCAGGTTTTATCATCAGAAATAATACTTTTTACAATCATCGGCGCTTTTCCATGCTTATTAGTGCTCAAAATGGCTTGATAGAAAATAATATTGGAGAAAAAACAAGTGGAATTGCATTAATTAACGACCTATACTGGTTTAATGGTCCTGAACCTAGTAATATTGTTATTAGGAATAATTCTTTTAGAAATACGCGCGGCAAACCTCTTATGGCAAAATTCAACTCCTTTAATAGATCATCGCAAGACCCGCTAATCAAAAATATTGTGTTACAAAATAACACCTTTGGCCCTTCTAGAAATGGCAGTGCTGCATCAACTTTTGCTGATATAGAAAACCTACGATTACAAGGGAACAAATTTGTAAATGATGTTGGTTCTGATCCGATATCATTTACAAACAGCCGGGCGGTGACCTTATGTGAGAATACCTATAATGAATTACCTATGGGCACTCTTACCTTAAATATTTCAGCAGATGATATAACGGCAGCTAATATGGTGTTTAATTGTTTCTCTAAAAGGCCCAATGAAAAAAAATTCACAAATGAAGAAATTTTAACAAATGTAGCTATTTACAAAACAGACAATGCTAAATTAAGAATTGCGGGTCTAGCGCATGGAAAGGCCACCATACAAATCTTTACTATTTTGGGAATACAAGTACTACATGAATCTTTTATTGTTACCGGTACTACCAATGTTACACTTCCTGAATTTTCAAGGGGTATCTATCTCGTGAAAATTCAAAATAAAGAGGGGCTGTTATTGAAAAAAATATTTTTAGAGTAAGCTATAACGTTTAAAACGAAACATTATTTGCAAGCAGTTCAGCAATGAATAGGTATACTGCCATACCTCGTTTTCCTACAATAATGGGTGAATAGCTTAACACTTCAAAAAACAGGAACATCATCAGTATGATCCTGTTTTTTTTAAAACGATGTTTTATAAATGCCTCAGCAAACTAATGAACCGGAAAATATTATAACAAAGCTTCCTTTAAAATAGTAATTGGATGTTTTGCCATGCGTTTTGTGCCATCATAAATTTGATGCCTACAACTTGTTCCCGAAGCGGCAATTTCTGTTTCTAAAGAACAATTTCTAAGCTTAGGAAATAACGTATCTTCACCAACTTGCATGCTCACATTGTAATGTTCTTTTTCATAACCAAAACTCCCAGCCATTCCGCAACATCCGGTATTTAGGATACTTACTTTGTAGTTTTTCGGAATATTTAACACAGAAAAAGTAGCGTGCGTTCCAGACAATGCTTTTTGATGACAATGCCCATGAATTTTAATTTCTTTTTCTTTGTTGGTAAACAAAGAAACATCAAGCCGGTTTGCATCATTTTCTTTTTGAAGAAACTCTTCAAAAGTAAAGGTGTTTTTAGCAATTTTCTCTGCAGCTAATTTATCATCGGCAAGTCTTGCATATTCATCTCTAAAGGTTAAAATAGCAGAGGGTTCAACACCAATTAGCGGCGTTTCAGCAGAAATAAGATCTTTGAAAATGTCAATATTCAGATTGCATACTTTTTTTGCTTCTTTTAAAAAACCTTTTGAGATAAAACTTCTTCCACTTTCCTGGTGGTCAATAATTTGAACAGAATACCCTAGTTTTTCTAATAAAATAAAAGCATCTTTTCCAATTTCTGCATCGTAAAAATTGGTAAACTCATCACAGAACAAGTAAATTTTCTTGGTATTGATAGACGGTTTTTGTTTTAAAAACCATTTCTTAAAGGTCTTTGGTGCCAATTTAGGAATGCTTCTTTGTTGAGCGATTCCCATAATTAATTTTGTTACAAACGTGTTTAAAACCAAATTGGTAATTGCAGGAGCAATACTACCCAACTTATTGTACTTTACGTTGTTGGCAAATAATTTATTTCTAAAGGAATACCCATTTGTTTCTTGATATTGATATAGAAATTCTGCTTTTAAAGTGGCAATATCTACATTACTTGGACATTCGCTAGCACAGGCTTTACAGCTTAAGCAGAGATCAAAGACTTCTTTAAGTTCTTTGTGATTAAACTTGTTTTGTTCTTTAGAATTTGTTAGAAATTCTCGTAAAGTATTGGCCCTTGCGCGGGTTGTATCTTTTTCGTTTTTAGTAGCTCGGTAACTTGGGCACATGGTACCACCAGCCGATGCAGGTTTTCTACAGTCTCCAGATCCATTGCATTTTTCAGCCAATTTTAAAATTCCTTCGCTATCTGAGAAATCTTGAATTGTTTCTATTTTAGGTTCTTCTCTATCAATTTCATAGCGTAAGCTTTGATCCATCGGAAAAGCATCTGTAATTTTGCCTTGGTTAAAAACGTTGTTTGGATCAAATGCTTTTTTAATTCTTCTTAAAAGTTCATAATTTTGTTGGCCAATCATCAACGGAATAAATTCGGCACGTACAATACCGTCTCCATGCTCTCCACTAAAAGAACCTTTATACTTCTTTACTAGCTGGGCAGTTTCTGTGGTAATTTTTCTAAATAGAAGAACATCTTCAGCTTTTTTTAAGTTTAGAATCGGACGTAAGTGCAATTCACCAGCCCCAGCATGTGCGTAATACACGGCTTTTTGCTGATATTTTTCCATGATGAGTGAAAAGTCGTCAATATAATTTGGTAAATCTTCTAAAGCCACTGCGGTGTCTTCAATACAGGCAACGGCTTTTTTATCACCCACCATATTTCCCAGCAAACCTAGACCCGCTTTGCGTAAATGATGCACTTTGTTAATATCGTTTCCATATACTTTTGGGTGATAATAACCAGCCTTATTTTTCTTTAAATCGGCAATTAGATTGTTGGCTAAAATCTCTGCTTCCTCTATGGTTGCCGCAGAAACTTCGAGCATTAGTACAGCGGCAGGATCGCCTTGTAAAAAGAATCTATTTTGGGCCTGTTCTCTATTGTTTTTAGTACAATCAAGAATTATTTTATCCATGAGTTCACACGCGTATAAATTGTGTTTCATGGCAATAACGGTGGCTTTAAGACTTTCGTTTAAGTTGGTAAAATGAGCCGTTACCATAATACTCTTTTCCGGAGGTAGTAGATCTAATTGTATTTTTATGGACGTAGAAAAAGCCAAAGTGCCTTCGCTTCCCGATAAAAATTTAGCAATGTTAATTGTTGATGCGGTTCCACCAAATAATTCAGATTTTAAAAATTCATCTACTGCGTACCCTGTGTTTCTTCTGTGAATAGCAGGTTTTGGGAATTGATCTTTAATTTCTTTTTGAGCAGATGCTGAAATAAGTTCGGTATAAATCGATTTATATATGCTGCCTTCTAAAGTATTTTCTTTTGTTTTTTGTTTAAATTCTTCAGAGGATACTTCTTGAAAGCTGGCCGATGTGCCATCACTTAAAATAGCCTCAATTTGTAAAACCTTATCGCGTGTAACTCCGTATTGAATAGAAGTACTACCCGAAGAATTATTACCTACCATGCCGCCAATCATACACCGATTAGAGGTGGAGGTATTAGGGCCAAAGAATAAACCAAAAGGTTTTAGGAAAAGATTGAGCTCATCTCGAATAATTCCTGGTTCAACAGTAATGGTTTTCAAATCTTTATCGAAGGCTAAAATCTGAGTAAAATGTTTAGATACATCTACAATGATTCCATCTCCAACACACTGTCCAGCGAGAGAAGTTCCGGCTGTTCTTGGAATTAAAGTAACCTTGTTTTTGGCGGCGAAATGAATTAAAAGTTGAATGTCTTTTGCATTCTTTGGAAATGCAACCGCTAAAGGGATTTTACGATATACAGATGCATCGGTGGCGTAGATAGTCTTGTGTAAATCGTCAAATAAAACGTCGCCTATCAGGCTGTCGTTAAGTTTAGAAAGTTCTTTTTTATCGATCATTAAAAATTACATTTGCGCGTTTCTATATATAGGGAATTGTTTAGGAATTTCTTCTTTATTTTCGTCTAATAGTTGGCGTAAATCAATTTCAATGCCTCGTACAATCGCAGAAATTGGTACATCATTTACATTGCCTTCAAAAGGGTTTTCTCCAATCCTTGCTATTCTTTCCATAATATGAAAAGCCCAAGAAACAGAGGCGCAAAAAGGGATGGCTACCCAAATAAAATAATCGGAAATAAAAGAATGGTTTTTTACCAAGTTTTGCCCTATTTCTGCAAATTCTGGAATAATTCCAAAAGGCAATAGAATACAAAAAAGTTTTACTAAGTAAAAAGCCAAACTGGCGTATTGCCTAGGGTACGGAAAGTTTTTGATGCGTTCTGATTTTCCTTGATGCGTTAGTAATTCTTCTAAAACATTTTCTAGTTCTAAAAAAGAAAATTCCCAAATAACACCTTGTTCTTTTAATTTTCTAAGATGTTTCGATTGTAAAAATATAAGTGCTGTTTGCTTATTCTCTTTACTTAAAACGTATTGGTACTCTTCTTTAGAAATATAAAGAATTAAGTTATCTTCTAAGTTGGAAATTTTCTCGGGAATGTGAATAATCTTGCTCCATTCTTGATTGGTTTTTACCTTGTAAGAAGTTTCCCAAGGCTTACGTTGGCGCATCGCATAGCGCAGAGCCGTCATCCAAGCAATATGTCTATAAATTAAAATGCGTTTTTCTTCTTTTAGGGTTTCTTCAGATACGGGATGCGTAGCATACTCATTAGTAAGCATATCTTGTATTTTCATCCCCCATGTTCTAGAGGTGTTTACAATGGCTCCCCAGATTTTTCTGGCTTCCCATATTCTATCATAAGCAGAATTATTTTGAAATCCAACCATAAAGGCAACGGCGGTTCCAATTAAGGCAACGGGGGTCCAAGGAACATGTAAAAAAGTAAAGCCAAGCACTTTATATAAAAAAGTAATGAGCCAGGAATATGCAATAAATATTAATACTTCGCCACGAGACCAAAGTAGTATGTCTTTTACCGAATATCGTTTTTTGGTTAGCATAGCACAGATAATGACTACAAAAATAAAGTATTTTCACGAAAGTCTATGGGCGAATGAGGTTTGTTTCTATTTGTTATCTTTGATTTTTAAATAATTATATATTCATATGAAAAAACACCTTTTTTTTATCACATTCATAACCGTTTCTATGTTTGCTCAGCAAGTAGACCTCACTTATTATCTTCCCAAGGAAGTTTACGACATAACCATTCCAACACCCAAAAGTGTTATTGGTCATGAAGTAGGCGAGTGGCACATTACGCATGACAAATTGGTAGAATATATGAAGGCATTGGCGGCTAGTTCCGATAGAATTTCTATAGAAAACCGAGGGAGCACTTTTGAAGGAAGACCTTTGTTATTATTAGCAATTACTTCGCCAGAAAATCATCAAAATTTAGAAGCAATTAGAAAGCGACATATTGCAGGAACAGATGATTCCTCTATTGACGTTTCCAAGCAACCCATTATTGTCTACCAAGGGTTTTCTATTCACGGTAATGAACCAAGTGGCTCTAACGCAGCATTGGCAGTGGCGTATTATTTAGCAGCCTCTAATCAAATTGATAGCTTGCTTAAAAATACGGTGATTTTATTTGATCCTTCTTTAAATCCAGACGGATTACAACGTTTTGCGTATTGGGCAAACAGCAATAGAGGAATCAATATCAATCCAGACCCAAACGACAGAGAATACAGTGAAGTATGGCCAAGAGGAAGAACGAATCATTACTGGTTCGATATGAACAGAGATTGGCTGCCCGTTCAATTGCCAGAAAGTAGAGCAAGAATAGAAAGTTTTCATCATTGGTTACCAAATATTCTAACAGATCACCACGAAATGGGAAGTAATGCTAGTTTTTTCTTTCAACCGGGAATTCCTAGTAGAACCCATCCGCTAACCCCAAAAATGAATCAAGAACTCACTAAGGAAATTGCTACCTACCACGCAAAAGCACTAGATCAATTGGGATCTTTGTATTATTCTGAAGAAAGTTTTGACGATTTTTACTACGGAAAAGGATCTACCTTCCCAGACATAAATGGAAGTATTGGTATTTTATTCGAGCAAGCAAGCTCACGAGGCCATGCGCAAGAAACGATTAATGGCATTTTAACCTTTCCGTTTACGATTCGAAATCAGTTTACCGCAGCCTTGTCAACCTTAGCAGCGGCACAAAAGATGCGTGTAAAAACACTACATTATCAGCAAGATTTTTATGCTAATGCACAACGAACTTCAGAAAAGAAAGCCATTGTTTTTGGCGATGAAAAAGATGGTGCCAAAAGCTATCATTTGGCAGAAGTTTTAAAAAGACATCATATAAGAATTCATGAACTAAAAGCAAATTTTTCTATAAAAGAAACACACTTTAAGAAGGGATATAGTTATGTGGTACCAATGAATCAGAAAAATCAGCGTTTAATCAAAGCCATGTTTGATGTAAGAACAAAGTTTCAAGATAGTTTGTTTTACGATGTTTCTGCTTGGACTTTTAATCATGCTTTTGGGGTAGATTATGCAGAAAATATTTCATTATCTCATGCAGGGACAGAAATTATAGACCTTAAAATGAACCAAGGGAACGTTACATTTAAAAGTGATTACGGGTATTTAATGTCTTGGAATGAATATTATTCACCAAAAGCCTTAAACCAAATTTTAAACAAAGGAATTCGCACAAAAGTTTCTATGAAGAATTTTAGTAATGGAGGAATTTCATATGATTATGGAACGCTGTTTATTCCTGTTCAGAATCAAAAATTGAATCGCAATGAATTGCATCAATTTTTGCAAAATGTATCTAAAGAAAGTCATTTAGAAATCAATGGAGTGACTACTGGTTTAAATCAGGGAATAGATTTGGGCTCTAATAATTTTAGAAATATCAAGCCACAAAAAGTAGCAGTTTTAGTGGGTAACGGCATGAGCAGTAGTGAAGCAGGGGAAGTTTGGCATTTATTAGACACGCGTTTCGATATGTTGATTACAAAGCTAGACATGAGTTATTTGGGTAGGGTAGATCTATCAGAATATACAAGTATTGTTGTGCCTAGTAGCAGTGCAATAGATAAATCTATTGAGGAGAAACTAAAAATCTGGGTGAAAAACGGCGGAAATTTAATTGGATATAGAAATGCGGCAAAATGGCTGTCTAAAAGTAAATTCATTCAACTAGAATTTGCAGATGTAAAAAAGGATACGATTAAGAAAATAAGCTTTGAGCAACGGTCAGATAATTCGGGAGCACAAGTTATTGGAGGGGCTATTTTTGAGGCGAAACTGGATCGATCTCATCCTATTAATTTTGGGTATAAAAATGATAAATTGGCGTTGTTTAGAAATACCACATTGTTTGTGAAAGCAGGGAATAAAAGCTATAATAATCCAATTCAATACACTTCAAATCCATTATTGAGTGGCTATATTTCTAAAGAGAATTTAAAAGAACTAAAAAATACCCTTCCATTTAAAACTGAACGTTTAGGACGAGGCCGTGTTAGCATTTTTACTGATAACACTAACTTTAGGGCTTTTTGGTACGGAACCAATAAATTATTGATGAATATTATTTTCTTTGCAGACCAGATGTAATAACGATCTATGGAATAAAGAGGGCAGTCTTAGGTCGGTTTTTTCAGAAACTAAATACACTATCTCTTTAGTGAGAAATGTGCACGAAACGTTTTCTTTATTCCATTTAGATCGTCATAATTAAGTACAAACCAATAATCATTACTAGGGAGCTCCTTTTCGTTGTATAATCCGTTCCAGCCGAGACTGTCCTTTGTTAATGTTATAATCTGTTTTCCATATCTATCGAAAATGTGAATTATCGGGTTTTTTAATAAATGAATACCTATGACATGCCAAGTATCATTAATATTATCATTATTAGGCGTGAAAAAACGGAGGTAATCAATAACTGTTTCTTCAATAATAACCTCACCACAGCCATTTATATCGTTCACATAAATTAAATGCTCACCAGGAGAAATATTTTCAAAATTAAGACTGTTTTGATAGGGTTCATCATCAATATGATATTGATAATTACCAATACCCATAAGATCAATTCTTACGTTATGGCTCCCTGCAAAAAGAGGTGTCTCTATAACAACATCTAACCTTGTTGGTTTTCCTGAAGCGAGAATCTCTATTTCTTTTTTTATTGCGCACCCAGTTGCTTTGGTTGTCACAATTACGCTATAAAAGCCAAGCTTATCTACAATTACCTCTGGAGTTCTAATTGGTATAGGATTATCGTTTACGAACCATTGAAATGAATATAAAGATTCATCTAAGCCAACATTTAGTTTAGGAAGGTTATAATCCAAATCTACTTCACCATTTGATAAGAGGCAAAGAACACAGTTATTGAGTTCAAATAAGGCTGGAGTGTTTATATTAATTGAAAACACATTGGTTTTAAAACAACTAGACAACTTATTTTCTAAGCGGGTAAATAGTTTATAACTAGGAACTCCTGATGTTTGATAGGCTGTTTTTGATAAAGGGATATTACGAATTGCATTTTCTTCAGAATCATGATAACTAATAGAATATTCAGTCTCATTTAGTCCATTAAGAACATAGCTATCTAAGGAGTGTAGAGGTATTTCTGTAATAAAATCGTAATCGGTATCGCAGTAGGATTGGTTTGGGATAGTGCTGATATCGAAAGGAATAGTGCCCCTTAATTTTACGATTTCTGGTAGTAAATAATTACATTTGGTTGTCTTATATTCTAAGTTAAAATTGGAATAATCATTATTACTAAGGTTCATAATAACGATTTTTCCTTCATTGTTTGTCCATTGAGAAAAAGCAGGAATGGAATTACCGTTTACATCATACGAGATGAGAACCTCCTGATTTGGATCGAGCCCCGATAAAATTAGTTGTCCATTATCGCCTTTACAATTTGTAGGATCTATTTTTGATAAGACAAAAATAGGTGATATAGGATCTATTAAATGATATGTGGTGTTTATTTGACTAATACATCCACGAAAATTAATGGTAAAGTTCGCATATAAACCAGCATTCAAATTTCTGATTTTTATATTTCCTAATGAATCGGCTGTATAAGTTTTAGGAGGTATTAAAAGGCCATTTTTTTCATAGGTTATTATATATTCTTCGTCTGGTTTTAGGCTAGTAAATAATAGCTGTCCATCATTACTTTCACAAGTAGTCGGAGATGTATAAGAAATATTTATAATCTCAGGGATAAAGGCTTCATCGATTTCCTTTAAAATATAATAATAAATAAATGTCTTCGTTTCGTTAGGTAATATATTACCCAGTTTAAATGCGATAGACATTGCACTATCAGTATATTCTGAGCTACCTACCGTATTAACCAACTCGCCAATACCATTCCAAACATCGGAAGCGCTTCTGTTCTCAAATCCACCATAAGAAACTCTCGCGTTTTCATCAGTGGCATAAAAACTAATAGCAGAACCATCCTCATCTGAACTACTAAAAGAAATTAGTGCTTCCTGGCTTGCTTTAACTAAGCCAATATTATTCTTTGCGCTTGGCTGACTAACAATGGCTAATGTTGTCGCAAAGTTATAATTAAGTGTTACATTATTATCTGGATCTACATTATGCATAAAATAAACCTCTTTTTTTATTTCTGCACTTAAATTGCTTATTGAAGTGATCATTTGAATGAATAAACCATTTTTTGTAATCCGATAGAAACGCTCTACATTTAAATTATCTATCCTTCCTTGGAATTCAATTTGTGCCAAGTCTTCATAACAAGTAGAGCTCAGGATATGTGCTTTAATGATTTTTCCGGGAATATCATGAAATCCAGAGGTAGATATCGAGCTGTTATTCCCATAGTTAACGCCATTAATTTCAATATAAAAACCTTCTTCGGGTAAACCAGGTGTGAAAAAGTCGCCGTCATAATCTATCCAATTATCTTTCTTTGGATTGGCAATAAAACCAAATAAGTTATTGTTAATCTCTCTATTTTTATGGAAACTAGACGGTTTATTGGCTGTGTTGTTTCCAAATACACCTTTCGCATTTACACCAATTTCTAAAAAATCACCTTTTAACCAACCTTCTCCATTAATTAAATGAGATTCTAGCTGAGCGAAGGACTGTATAGATAGTAAAAAGAAATAAAGGACAACAGCGAACAAGAGCCTTTTTTTTTTCATTTTTCTTCTTTTTTATCTTAAAGATAAGAGATTTTCTGTAACAAAACGTGCATTGAATCGTCTCTTTTACACAGCAGCCAATAAATAAATCATGCATATTTTTAGAGTTTTTTTAGCCATTTTTTTTCCTCCAATAGCTGTTATTGATAAAGGGTGTGGTTCTTTTTTTATTATCTTTTTGCTAACGCTTTGCGGATGGATTCCTGGAGTCATTGGTGCTTTAGTCATTTTAAATAATCCTAAGAATTAGATGCTATAATCTAATGTTAAGAGCAAATTGCTAACTAATCTGTTCTCCGTTTTTAACGGCTTTTGTGGCTTCTAATAAAACCACATAACCATCGTTGTTATGAATACCTAAAACTAAACACTGGCTCATAAAATTGGCTATTTGTCTTGGCTTAAAATTGAGGATCGCTGTAATTTGACGGTGTAATAAATCTTCTTTAGAATAGAGATCGGTGATTTGTGCACTCGATTTTTTAATCCCTAATTCACCAAAATCAATGGTTAATTGATAGGCCGGTTTTTTGGCTTTTGGAAAATCATCTACTTTGATTATTGTACCAACTCTTAGGTCTACTTTTAAAAAATCATCGAAATTTATTTCTGCTTTCATTCTTGCTTACTTGTTGCTATTAGAATACTCAAAGGTACTGTTTTTTATAATTTTGAATTTTATAAGGGGCTATATTAGCCGTTTTCATATTTAATCCAAGGAATTATTTTTTTTAACGAACTGCCTTGGTATTCTTTGGACTCATAGCCACTGCTATTTTATAGATTATAATGCCATTTTGTTGTCAATAAGTGGGGTTAGGTTATTGTAGGTATTTACTCTCCTTGATATAAAATCACAGTAATTTTAAAAATTTGAATCTTTTTTTTATTAACTAGTAATAAAATAATCGATTATAAACACCTTCCAGAGTAATTGGCAGTGAATAAGCTTTTTTTTTATAACTATATAGGCTTTGTTTCGTTGATTTTTTTCAGCTATTTCTTAGACGTTTTTTATGCCAACTTCATGTCTGCTTATGCAGCTAGATTAATGTTTTTTTTATTTATTTCCATCGGGGCTAAGAGGTACTTTCATTAATTTATTAAGCTTATCTTTTATTTTCAACACCACTTTGCAAGAAGTATGGCTTCTTTCTTGAAATTGAGTAATTTTTTCTAAAGAACAATCAAAAAGAGCCAAGGAAATAATTAAAAATAAATAGTTTGGTTTTATAAATAATTGATATTAACTGAAACCTTAAAAGAAAAAATCGTCGAAAATTAGACGATTTTTTACTTGGGTTTAAATAAAATAAATTACTCATTATTCTCGACAGCATTTATTTTTTGAATGTTTTTTGCCAATTCAATTCTATTATAAATCGATTCGATAATTAAGTCATACAAGGTATCTTTTAAAATGCGATCCTCAATACCCGCGTCAATATTTGGATTGTCATTAACTTCAACAACATACACTTTATTATTTATCATTTTTAAATCTACGCCATATAAACCGTCACCAATTAAAGCGGCTGCTTTTAGTGCCGTTTTTAAAACAATTTCTGGCACAGAACCTACGGGTAACGTTTCTGAGTCTCCGGCGCTTTCTTCGCTATTTTCTTTCCAATTGTATATTTGCCAATGATCTTTGGCCATATAGTATTTACACGCAAAGATGGGTTTATTATCTAAAACTCCAATTCTCCAATCAAAATCTGAATACAAAAATTCCTGACACACAATCATATCAGATTTTTTGAATAGCTTATTAAGTGCAACAATGGCTTCTTCTTTGTTTTCAACTTTTGTCATTCCTATGGAAAAAGCACTATCTGGTTGCTTTAAAACGAGCGGAAATTGCATGGAATCTAAACTTTTTTCACTAAAAATATTCTTGGTAAAAATCGCAGTTTCTGGTGTTAAAATTTTATATTTTTTAAAAATCTCATTCTGGTAAATTTTGTTCGAACATTTTAAAATAGACCAAGGATCATCAATAACCACTAATCCTTCAGAATAGGCTAATCTTGAGAATTCATAGGTGTAATCGTTCACATTGGTGGTTTCTCTAATAAAAAGCGCATCAAATTCATTTAGCTTGTCAAAATCTTTTTTGGTGATAAATTCTAAATACAAGCCTTTTTTATTTGCCGCAATTTTAAATTTTTCTAACGCTTTAGAACACGAAGGCGGCGTTTTCTCATTTGGATTTACTAAAACCGCAATATCGTATTTATAGTTAATGAGTTTTGTTTTTCGAAAGTGTTTTTTATTGAAATATTTTTTAGCAAAATCGGAAATAAACTTTACATTTTCTTCGGGTACTTTACTTAACGTGTTGACTTCTATGTTTTTAATTAGCCACTTTTCATTTTTAACAAAATTAACGGTAAAAAGGGGGGCTTCAAAAAGTTGGTATAATTTGCTTGATAGATTATTGTATTTTGCGTCTATGGATTGACCGAAATAGACTTCTAAAGTGAAATTTTTCAGTCTTACTTTTTCAAGAGATTTATTAATTATCTCATCAATTTCATAGGTGGCAGATTCTATAACGTTTGCTATTTTAAAATCTCTAATAGTTAAAGAATTGGGGATGATTCTTTGTCCTCGAGCCGAAGCAAGCAAAGAGACATAGTAACCAAAACTTTGATATTTGTACGAACTACATAAATTAAAAATGCGTAAATCTGTATTTGTCTGATAAATAGCCTCATTAATATATTCTTTTACTGAAATTACTTTTGCGTTAATTCCTGTGAAATTCCATTTAAAAGGCTGATTAATAACAATAATATTGTTCGTTTTTTGAATTAAAGAATCTGGATTAATCGTATACTCCATTTTTATCGCATTTTCATTTTTACAATAGTAATTTTTGATGGTTTTTTTTGTGATAAACCCTTTTGATTTGTACCAATTTTGTAGTATAATATTTTTTTCACTAACCTCTAGAATTATTTTTCTGAACTTATTTTTTTTAGCATACTCAAAAGCTACGTCGAGTAAATAATTGCCAATTCCTTGATTTCTTTCTGCTGCCGCAATAGAAATTGAATAGATCCGTAGACTTTTTTTATACTTATAAAGCGTTAAGGAACCAATTGGTTTTAGGGTTTCATTTTCAAGAATAAAAACTTCTTGAAAAGCGCTTTTTATACTATGTACAATCGTTTTTTTTGAACTTTTTTGAAATTCTAAAAAGGAGGTATCTTCTAAATCAATTAGAAAAAGAAGGTCATTTTTTGTTGCTAATCTTGTTGTAAGATTCATGAATGATAGGAAGTAGTCATCTTAAATGTTTACGTAAATTTAGTATAATATTCCTTTGAAAATTTATTTTTTTTTAAAAAAAAATGAATTTTTTTTTGCTTCTGTTTTTTATATAAAAGACAGGTCTATTAATGTTAGAGGTCAATTAAACTATCTTCGTCACAAAATAAAATAAGCGATTAAACTATTTTGCTGAATTTTGGTCTTATTTTAAATGAAAATCCATTATATGAAAATTTTAACAAATAGTTTATTTATTGTTTTCCTGCTTTTTATTTTTTCTTGCAGTTCTGAAAATACTGACAGTATTGAAGAAGAATCCGTTGAAATTAAAAGTCCTAATATTTTATTGGTAATTGCAGATGATTTAGGAAAAGATGCGATGCCCAATTATTCGGAGGGAGTTATAAAACCTAATATGCCTATTGTACAAAATTTAATCAATACAGGAATTACCTTTGATAATCTTTGGTCCTATTCGGTTTGTTCTCCAACGCGTGCATCGATTATTACAGGAAAATACGGCAATAAATCGGGAGTTTTGGAGGTAGGGGATGCAATTTCTACCTCGGAAACTTCGCTACAGAAATACATCAACACAAACGCATTACAAACCTATGCAACCGCTATTATTGGTAAGTGGCATTTATCTAGTAATGCCTCAGATCCCATTACCCTAGGCGTTGATTATTTTGCTGGAATTTTAAAAGGTGCAATACCTGATTACTATAACTGGAGTCTTACAGAAAATGGGATCGCAAGCACAACGACGGAATATGCCACCACAAAATTGACAGATTTGGCCATTAACTGGGCACAAAATCAAACAAAACCATGGTTTTTATCTTTAGCCTATAATGCGCCCCACACACCCTTTCATTTGGCTCCAACAAATTTACATTCCCAGGGAAGTCTATCTACGAGTGCAGCAGATATTAATGCAAATCCTATTCCTTACTTTATGTCTGCCATTGAAGCCATGGATACAGAATTGGGGCGTTTTCTAAGCAGCTTAACTACCGAAGAGAGAGAAAATACGCTCATTATTTTCATTGGAGATAATGGAACTCCAAGTAAAGTAGCACAATCTCCGTATAGTAAAAGTAGAGTAAAAGGAACCTTGTATCAAGGAGGTATTAATGTACCAATGGTCATTTCAGGAAAGGGAGTTGAGCGCTTTGCACAAAGAGAAAGTGCTTTAATTCATACAACAGACTTATTTTCAACCATTGCGACTATCGCTCAAGCTTCTGCAAGTGAAATAAATAATAGTAAAAGCTTTTATTCCTTATTTTCCAATGAAAATGCTGCTGGAAGAGCCTATGTATATTCAGAAGATGGAGCTAGTTATACCATTCGGAATGACACGTATAAATTGTTGAAATTTGACAATGGGAAGGAAGAATTTTATCAGATACTCAATGATGCCTATGAAGAAACAAACTTAATGGAAAACATATTGTCATCGGAAGCATCGGCAAATAAAATTTCTTTAGAAGAAGAAGCGAATAGTATTAGAAATTAAACATAGCGCGATGCATTTGGTAAAAAAAAACCGAGCATTCGCTCGGTTTTAATACTTTTTTAAAAATAAAGAGCACTTGTGCTTAAAATATTATTTTGTTTCTTCTTTTTCAGGATTCAATTTGTCTGCAAAGATTCTTGATTCTCTGTTGGCTACTTCCCAAGCTGTATGAAAAACCAAACGCGCACGATTTTCTAACAATTCATAATTAATTTTGTCTGGAGTATCTGTGGGTTTGTGGTAATCTGCATGGGTTCCATTAAAGTAAAAAATAATTGGAATATTGTGTTTTGCAAAGTTATAATGATCAGATCGATAGTAAAATTTATTAGGATCGTTTTCGTCGTTGTACTTATAATCTAAGTTAATATTGGTGTATTTTTTATTGATCGCTTCCGATAATTCGTGCAATTCTTGGCTTAATTTATCAGCACCAATTAAGTACACATAATTTGGATCTGCTTTGTGTCTGTCATCAATTCTTCCTACCATGTCTATATTTAAATCTGTCACGGTATTTGCTAAAGGAAAAATTGGGTTTTCTGTATAATATTTAGAACCTAATAATCCTTTTTCTTCTCCTGTAACATGTAAAAATAAGACAGAACGTTTGGGGCCTTTTCCATTTTTTGCAGCCGCTTGAAAAGCTTGTGCAATTTCTAAAATAGCAACGGTTCCAGAACCATCATCATCTGCACCGTTATATATTTCTCCATCCTTAATTCCTTCATGATCCAAATGAGCAGAAATCACTACAATTTCATCTGGTTTTTCAGTTCCTTTAATAAAAGCTAATACATTTTCAGAGTCTTTTAATCCTCCACCGCGCAAGTTTTTATTCAGCCATTCTGCCGGTACTTCTTGAAAATAGTCATCACCACCTATAGGAGATTCAATGCCTTCATTTACATAAAAGTTTTTTAAATACGCTACCGCCTTTTTTTGCCCGGGTTCTCCTGTATTTCTACCTTCAAATTCATCTGAAGCATAGACAAATAAATGTGCTCCTAAATCTTTTGCCGTAATTGTTGCTGCGTATTTTGCCGCTTGATCTATAGTTGCCTCTTCTTTTTTTAGAGCATTTTTTCCAGATCCACAGGCTATAAAAGCCAATGCACTCGCAATATAAAGTATTTTTTTCATTGATAAAAAATTAATTATTGAGTTAATAAGTTTTCAAAAGTAACAAAAAGTTAGAGGTGCACAAGTTTATTGGAAAAGAATTCTTAGCGCACTCCTTTGGGATGGCGCTTGCGTGGTGTTCTCGGTAGGGTAACAGCAAGGAAATTTAAAAACAGTAAGGTTTATGATCTCTGAAAAGAGATATATGTAATGAGTAAATGGAGTGCCTATTAATTAAAAATTGCGGTAACCCTCGGTCTTTAAGAAGTTTATTTATTTTTATTGATAACAAACTGTTGCAATTCCGCATTAAAATGTATGATTTCTGAGGTGAATAGCGAAGAAAAAGCGCCTTGAGCAATGAGCTCATTGGTAGTTCCCTGAATGAGGTTTTTATCTGAAAGAAGGATAAATTCATCTACTAATTGGATGGCTAAATTAATTTCGTGTGTAGAGATGATGATTGTCTTTTGCGTGGTATCTACTAGTTTTTTTAACAAAGAAAAAACTTTAAATGTGTGGTGAATATCTAAATGTGCTGTGGGCTCATCTAAAATAATAATTTCTGTGTCTTGCGCCAATGCTCTAGCGATTAATACCCGTTGTAATTGTCCGTCACTTAATTCATAAAAATGATTTTCTTTTAAATGATCGATTTCGGTTAATTCAATCGCCCAATTAATTTTCTCTATATCTTGATCAGATAATTGATCAATCCAGTTTGTATGGGGTTGTCTTCCAAGCGCAACAAGTTCAAAAACCGTTAATTGACTTTCCGGTAAACGTTCTGTTAACACCAGACTTAACATTGTAGAAAGCTCTTTATTTGAATAGTCGCTAATATTTTTGGCATTCAAAAAAATAGTTCCTTCTAAGGGAGATTGAACTTTAGAAATGGTTCTTAAAAGCGTAGATTTTCCAATCCCATTTTTTCCTGCCAACGCAATAAACTTTCCTTTTTCAACGGATAAATTAATGTTGGAAGCAACTACTTTTTGCTGTTTTTTTTGCCGATAACCAATCGATACGTTTTCAGTTTTTAGAACGATATGTTTTTTATGCTGCATCAAACTAAATAAATATTTTCTTTTTACGAATTAATAACCAAATTACAATTGGTGCACCAAATAAAGAGGTGATGGCGTTTATGGGCAGCGTAAATTCACTAGAGGGCACTTGAGCAATGGTATCACAAATAAGTAAAACAATGCCGCCAAGTATGGCAACAGCAGGGATTAATATCTTGTGATTTGACGTGGCAAAAATGAGTTTTGCAATATGGGGCACTGCCAAACCAATAAAAGCGATTGGACCCGCAAAAGCGGTAATTACTCCTGTTAAAATACTGGTAATAATTAAAATAATATTTCTGCTTTTTTTGATGTTTATTCCTAGACTTTGGGCGTAATTTTCTCCTAATAAAAAACTATTTAATGGCTTTATTACAGAAAAGGTGCCTAAAATTCCTATGGCATAAATAATAGCAAAAACGAAAACCTCGTCCCAGGTTAGGTTGCCTAAGCTTCCAAAACTCCAAAACAGATATTGTTGAATTTGTGCGGCTTCACTAAAATAAGCCAAAACACTAATAACAGCCGATGTTAAACTACCAAACATCAATCCAATAATTAAAATAGACATGGTGTTTCGAACTCGGTTTGCCGCAATGATTACTGCAGATAATACCAAAAAAGCTCCTAAACTTGAAGCAATTGCTAAAGACCAATTTGAAAAAGCAAAAGTGGTTAAGATACCTCCAAAAAGAGATGAACCTAAAATAAGCAGCGCAACTCCTAAACTTGCACCAGAGGAAATCCCTAAAACAAAAGGCCCAGCTAATGGATTTCTAAATAAAGTTTGCATTAATAATCCGCTAATAGACAATCCAGAACCTACTAAAATGGCTGCAATGGCTTTCGGAAGCCTGAAGGTAAAAATAATAGTTTCCCAACTTTCTTTAGAAGCGTTTCCACCAAAGATGATTTTAAAAATTTCATTTAAGGAAATGGAAACAGACCCAAAGCTTATATTCATAAAAAACAACACCAGCAGTAAAACTGATAAAAGGATAAAGTGTTTTGTATATGATTTTTGCTCCATTCTATATAGCCTGCTAAGACAGGAATCTTTTATTTGTTGTGGTAGTCTGATAAAAAGGTTACTAATTTTTTAATGGCAATTCCTCTATGCGAGATAGCATTTTTCTCTTCAGAAGTCATTTCTGCAAAAGATTTAGAAAATCCTTCAGGCTTAAAAACAGAGTCGTAGCCAAACCCTTTTTCCCCTTGTTCTTTCATTAAAATTTCACCTTTACAAACCCCTTCAAATAAATAGTGTTGATTGTTTAAATTTAAAATAATTGCAGTTCTAAATTGTGCCTTCCTACTCCTTTTATTCTCTAATTCGGCAACTAATTTTTGTATGTTTTTTTTTGAATTGGCTGGTTCTCCAGCAAAACGTGCAGAATACACCCCTGGTTTGCCATCCAAGCTTTCAACTTCCAAACCCGTATCATCTGCAAAGCAATTAAGTTGAAAGTGATCGGTAATATAATTTGCTTTTAGTTTTGCATTTCCTTCTAAAGTAGTCTCGGATTCCTCAATGTCATCAATACATTTAATGTCTTTTAAGCTGAGTAATTCAACAGCGCTTGGTAACATCTTTTGAACTTCAAAAAGTTTATTTTGATTATGGGTTGCAAAAACAAGTTTCATAAAATAGATTTAAGACAAAAGTAAGGAAAAGACTTCATGCAGCTAGGTGATTACTCATGATGATAAGGTTCATTCTTTAAAATAGTGAAACCACGGTAGAGTTGTTCCACAATAAATAAGCGAATCATTTGATGTGAAAAGGTCATTTTTGATAAGGATATTTTTCCAATAGACTTTTGATAAACAGCTTGAGAAAACCCATAAGGGCCACCAATAACCAATACTAATTGCTTAAGACCAGCAGTCATTTTCTTTTGGAGATACTTAGAGAATTCTATCGAAGTAAAATGCCTTCCTTTATCATCTAACAAAACCAATTCATCTGTATTTTGAAGTTTGCTTAAAATGAGTTTACCTTCTTTTTCTTTTTGTTGAATTTCGCTTAAATTTTTCACATTTTTAAGATCTGGAATCACCTCAAACTCAAATTTTATATAATGCTTTAATCTATTTTGGTAATTTTCAATCAACAAGTTTAGATTCTTGTCATCGGTTTTCCCTATGGCCAGTAGTTTAATTTTCATGTTGCAAAATTACAATTAAAGATGAAATTTGTCTTATTTTAGCAGCAATAATTTAAAAGAGTATGCAATCACAAGAACAATTTAAAAAAGAATTAGAAATCATCATAACCAATGCAATTAGAGAAGATGTTGGAGAAGGCGATCATACTTCGTTGTCTTGTATTCCTTTGGAAGCAAAAGGGAAAGCAAAATTATTAGTAAAAGACGAAGGAATTATTGCAGGGGTAGAATTTGCAAAAATGGTTTTTAATTATATCGATGCGGATTTAAAAGTTGAAACGCTAATAAATGATGGAGAAATGGTGAAATATGGCGATATTGTTTTTTATGTTTCGGGAAAATCGCAAGCCATTTTAAAAGCAGAACGTTTGGTGCTAAACACCATGCAGAGAATGAGTGCTATTGCAACCAAAACTCATTCTTTTGTGAAGTTATTAAAAGGAACAAAAACCAAAGTTTTAGATACGAGAAAAACAACTCCAGGAATAAGGGCATTAGAAAAATGGGCCGTAAAAATTGGGGGAGGAGTAAATCATCGCTTTGGCTTGTTTGATATGATAATGATTAAAGATAATCATGTAGATTTTGCAGGTGGAATTACTCAGGCGATCAAGAAAACGAAAGCCTATTTAGCAAAGAATAATTTAGGGATTAAGATTATTGTTGAAGCTAGAAATCTTAAGGAGATTGAAGAGATTTTACAAAATGGAGGTGTTTATAGAATTCTGATTGATAATTTTAACTACGAGGATACCAAGAGAGCTGTTGCGCTGATTGGCGATCGTTGTTTTACAGAGTCGTCAGGGGGCATTAATGAGAAAACTATTCGCAAATATGCGGCATGTGGTGTCGATTTTATTTCATCGGGCGCCTTAACACATTCGGTTTATAATTTAGATTTGAGCTTAAAAGCAGTAGATTAAATGTCAGAGACCTATATTGATAGTGAAATCTTTACCAAAATCGATTTCACGAAAAACAAATTTAAAAAAGGAGAATATGATAATTGTACCTTTGAAAACTGTAATTTTGAACAGATTAATGTCTCAAATATTCAGTTTTTAGAATGTATGTTTATCGCATGTAACTTTAGTAATACGGTTGTTAATAATGCTGCATTTAAAGACGTTGAGTTTGTGAATTGCAAAATGATTGGTGTGAAATTTAATGAATGCAATCCTTTTTTATTGCAATTTAGTTTTAAAAATTGTCTATTAAATTTTGTTTCTTTTTTCCAATTAAAAATTTTAAAAACTAATTTTATAAATTGCAATTTACAAGAATCAGATTTTACCAAGACCGATGTGTCGGGTTCCTTTTTTGATGAGTGCGATTTAAAAGGCGCCATTTTTCAAGAGACTATTTTAGAGCAGGTCGATTTTAGAAATGCCTTTCATTTTTCTATAAACCCTGAAATAAATCGGTTAAAAGGCGCTAAGTTTACCAAAGAAAATGTAGTTGGATTATTGCAAAAATACCAGATCGTGATCGAGTAAAAATGACGAAAGAAATAGAACATAAACTAGAAAGAATACCAATAGTTAATTGGTTCGTCAAATTGGGGAAAAAAATTAAAATCCCTGGATTACAAGGCATGTCTTTGTACGATATTTTAGAAATGTATACTATTGGTATTATCCAAGGAGCTGTGACCACCAGAGCAGGAGGAATTGCATATAGTTTTTTTATGGCAATTTTCCCTTTTTTATTATTTGTTCTAACCCTTATTCCGTTTATTCCTATTGAGGGTTCTCAAGAAGGCTTACTCTCTTTGATTGCCGATATTTTACCCCCAAAAACATTTGAAGCAGTAGATGCTGTGCTGGTTGATATTATTAAAAATCAATATGGAAGATTACTTTCTTTTGGTTTTATTGGTTCTATTTTTTTAATGACCAACGGGGTTAATGCCATTTTTGGTGCGTTTGAATATTCATATCATGTAAAAGAAGTTCGAAATGTTTTTAGAGCCTATGGAATTTCTTTGATTGTTTCATTAATCATGGCGTTTTTCCTAGTGATTATTGTGGTTTTAATTGTTTTTTATGATTTGATTCTGAAAGATTTAGTTAGTTTTGGACTTATCGAAGACAATCTTTTTTGGTTTGAACTTGGTCGCGGATTTCTATTTGTCTTAATGATATATTCCATTGTTTCGATGTTATATCGATATGGAACGAAATCAGCTAAGAAATTAAAATTTTTCTCTCCAGGTTCTGTTTTTACTACCTTATTATCGATTCTAACATTTTATATTTTTAGCTATTATGTGAATGAATTTGCCAAATACAATGAATTATATGGATCAATTGGGACACTTTTAATCTTAATGCTATTTATTTGGCTAAACGCAATTATTCTTTTACTTGGATTTGAGTTGGATGCAACGATTTACAGTTTACGAAGACAAAATAAAACCTTTTCTAGCCCCAAAAAGTTATAGGATTTTCCGATATTTGTCTGCAAAATAGCATTCGATGTTTTTCGCTCTTATTTAGAGCGCATAATTTACCTGGTCGAGCACCGTTGAGGCCTAAAACCATAATGTAATGAAACCAAGTATTCCAAAGGGAACCAGAGATTTTTCTCCAATACAAGTTGCCAACAGGACCTATATTATAACGATTATAAAAACTGTTTTTGAAAACTTTGGATTTGCCCCCATAGAAACTCCTAGTTTTGAAAATTCTGAAACACTTATGGGGAAATATGGTGATGAAGGAGATCGTTTAATTTTTAAAATCTTGAATTCTGGAGATTATTTATCGAAAGCAGAGGATACCTTACTGAAAGAAAAAGACAGTTTAAAGTTAACCTCTCAGATTTCAGAAAAAGCACTGCGCTACGATTTAACAGTGCCTTTTGCACGTTATGTCGTTCAGCACCAAAACGAAATCACATTTCCTTTTAAACGCTATCAAGTTCAGCCGGTATGGCGTGCAGATCGTCCGCAAAAAGGACGTTTCAGAGAGTTTTTTCAATGTGATGCAGATGTAGTAGGCAGCGCATCGCTTTGGCAAGAAGTAGAGTTTGTACAATTGTATGATGATGTTTTTAGTCGTTTAAAATTAACGGGAACAACCATCAAGATTAATAATAGGAAAATACTCTCAGGAATAGCAGAAGTCATCGGCGCAAGCGATAAATTGATCGATTTTACGGTAGCCTTAGACAAGTTAGATAAAATTGGGAAAGAAGGTGTTGTAAAAGAAATGATTTCCAAAGGTATTACAACAGAAGCTATTGAAAAGCTAGGTCCTTTATTTGATTTTTCAGGTTCAAATTTAGAAAAGTTAGCTTCTTTAGAAGTGCTATTAGCGAAGTCTGAGGAAGGAACAAAAGGGGTTGATGAATTGCGTTTTGTAATCGATTCTATTGCAGAATTAGGCTTGCAGACGGCAACTTTAGAGGTGGATGTTACCTTGGCACGTGGATTAAATTATTATACAGGTGCTATTTTTGAAGTAGCTGCTCCAAAAGAAGTTAAAATGGGCGCTATTGGAGGTGGTGGAAGATATGATGATTTGACAGGGGTTTTTGGATTAAAAGATGTTTCTGGTGTAGGAATTTCATTTGGTTTAGATAGAATTTACTTGGTTTTAGAAGAACTAGGCCTATTTGAATCGGTTCAATTGCCAAAACCAAAAGTATTATTTGTTAATTTTGGTAAAAAGGAAGCCCTTTTTTGTGTAAAGGCCATAACAAAATTACGACAACAGCATATAAAAGCAGAATTGTACCCTGACGATGCAAAAATGAAAAAACAAATGAATTACGCGAATAAGCGAGAAATACCATTTGTTGTTTTAGTAGGGTCACAAGAAATGGAAAAGAACGAATTTAATTTAAAAAATATGAATTCTGGCGAGCAAATAGCTTGTTCTTTATCTGAATTAATCAAAAGGGTAAAATAATAATTGTTTGTTGTATTTTTACAAACTAAATTGAATAGAAAAAATGTTCGAATTGAATACTAAGATGACTGAAGATAAAAATGACGAAATAGGAGAGAACCATGTAGCTTCATCCGCTAAAACACCTTTGCGCGCAGATGCTTTTAATCTTTCTGATAAAGAAAAAATAGACAAAATTCAAGAAAGTGTCAAAGATATTTTAATCACTTTAGGGATGGATTTAAATGATGATAGCATGAAAGGTACACCTAAAAGAGTTGCTAAGGCTTTTGTCAATGAAATTTTTATGGGATTAAACCCGGCAAACAGGCCAGCAGCTTCTACCTTTGAAAATAATTATAATTATGGTGAAATGTTGGTTGAAAAAAATATTGTACTTTATTCTACCTGTGAACATCATTTATTACCCATCATTGGAAAAGCGCACGTAGCGTATATTTCTAATGGGAAAGTAATTGGATTGTCTAAGATGAATCGAATTGTTGAATATTTTTCAAAAAGACCACAAGTGCAAGAGCGTTTAACCATGCAAGTGGTGCAGGCCATGCAGGAAGCATTGGGTACGAAAGATGTTGCTTGTGTAATTGATGCCAAACATTTGTGTGTGAATTCTCGAGGTATTAAAGATATTGAGAGCTCTACTGTGACCTCAGAGTTTGGTGGGAAATTTAAGGAAAGAGAAATGCGTAAAGAGTTTTTACAATATTTACAAATGGATACAAAATTCTAATGGATAGCATATATAAACCCATTAAAAATCCCGTTTTGAGAAATCAAAACGGGATTTTTTTATTTATAGATTCTAAGGAATTTCTATTTTGTTTGTGCAAAAAAGCAAATGTCAGCATTTACTTTGGCGCAAGTATTAGAATCCACTAAAGAGAAGTTATAGGATTCACAGAATATTAATGCTTCACCAAAACCCATTCTCCTTTTTCAAGCAATGGGATTGCTTGCTTAAACTTCACTTCTTTTTCTTCGCTGCTTATTACATTTTTAATAGTAACTCTCTCGTTTCTGCCAATTTTTGGTTGTTCTCTTACCATGGTTTCAACGGGTTCTTGTTGCTGCTGTTTAGATTTATTCATAGCGCGTTCTGAACTATTTTGAACTTCTGCTTTGCTTAGGTTGAGCTTTTCTCTTTTTTGCTGTCCGGCTTCAGAGATTTGATTCATACTTTGACTTGGTAATTCTCCTTTAAACAAGAAAGACAAGACTTCTCTATTTATTTTATCTACAGTAGCTTTAAATAATTCAAAGGCTTCAAATTTGTAAATTAATAATGGATCTTTTTGCTCGTAAGACGCATTTTGAACAGATTGCTTTAATTCGTCCATGGTACGTAAATGCTCTTTCCAATTTTCATCTATAATTGCGAGGGTAATATTTTTTTCAAAATCGGTAACTAACGATTTCCCTTCACTTTCATAAGCCTCTTTTAAATTGGTAACTACTTGTAAGGTTTTTGTTCCGTCTGTAAAAGGAACTACAATTCGCTCGTATTTATCACCTTCATTTTCAAAAACATTTTTAATTACGGGGTAGGCTAAAACAGCATTTCGTTCTATCTTATTTTTGTAATGTTTAGAAATGGTTTCATATAAGGTATCCGTAATTTCTTTTTCTGATTGTTTTTCAAATTCGTCTTCAGATAGTGGGGAAGTCATTGATGAAAAACGAATCAATTCAAATTCGAAATTCCGAAAATCTTTGCTTGATTTGTTTTGAATTACAATAGCTTCACAAATATCATAAATCATATTTGCAATGTCTATTTGTAAACGGCTTCCATCCAAGGCATGTTTTCTTCTTTTATAAACAAACTCACGTTGAGAGTTCATTATATCATCATATTCTAACAAGCGTTTACGAATACCAAAGTTGTTTTCCTCTACTTTCTTTTGCGCTCGTTCAATAGACTTGGTAATCATAGTATGCTGTATCACCTCTCCTTCTTTTAGACCCATTCTATCCATCATTTTTGCAATTCTATCAGAACCAAACAAACGCATAAGATTGTCGTCTAAAGAAACATAAAACTGAGTAGAGCCTACATCTCCTTGTCTTCCAGCTCTTCCACGAAGTTGTCTGTCTACTCGTCGAGAATCGTGTCTTTCTGTACCTATAATTGCTAAACCACCAGATTTTTTCACGACGTCTGCTAGTTTAATATCTGTTCCACGACCAGCCATATTGGTAGCAATTGTTACGACCCCTGGGTTCCCTGCTTCTGCAACAACATCTGCTTCTCTTTTGTGTAATTTAGCATTTAAAATATTGTGCGGAATTTTACGCATTTGTAAGGTTCTACCTAATAATTCTGATATTTCAACAGAGGTTGTACCTACTAAAACAGGTCTTCCCGCATCTACTAGTGCTACAATATCTTCAATTACGGCATTGTATTTTTCCCGGGTAGTTTTATAAACTAAATCTTCTTTATCGTCTCTTTTAATGGGTTTGTTTGTAGGAATTTCTACAACGTCTAGTTTGTAAATTTCCCAGAACTCTCCTGCTTCAGTAATCGCAGTTCCGGTCATTCCAGATAATTTACGATACATTCTAAAGTAATTTTGTAAAGTTACGGTTGCAAAAGTTTGAGACGCATCTTCGATCTTTACATTTTCTTTGGCCTCTATTGCCTGATGCAAGCCATCGGAATAACGACGACCGTCCATAATACGCCCCGTTTGCTCATCAACAATCATTACTTTATTCTCCATTACCACATATTCAACATCTTTTTCAAAAACGGTATAGGCTTTTAGCAGTTGATTCATGGTGTGAATACGTTCACTTTTAACACTAAAATCTCTATATAATTCTTCCTTTTGTGTTGCTTTTTCTTCGGTAGAAATTTCAGTTTGATCAATTTGACCAATTTTAAATCCAATATCTGGTAGCACAAAAAACGTGTCATTTTGGGTTTTTTCCGATAAATGAGCAATTCCTTTGTCTGTTAAATCAATCTGATTATTTTTTTCTTCAATGGTAAACCATAAATCTTCATCAACTTCTGGCATCAACTTATTGTTGTCTGCCATATAAGTATTCTCTGTTTTTTGAAGAATTTGTTTAATTCCCTCTATGGATAAAAACTTGATTAATGCTTTGTTTTTGGGCAAACCTCTATATACTCTTAATAATAAAAACCCACCTTTCTTGGTGTTTTCTTCTGAAATTAATTTTTTAGCATCTGCCAAAACGCCAACTAAATGCTGTCTTTGTAAAGAAACTAAATCTGCCACTAAAGGTTTTAGGTCATTAAATTCATGTCTGTCTCCTTGTGGTACAGGACCAGAGATAATTAATGGTGTTCTTGCATCATCAATTAAAACGGAATCTACCTCATCAATAATTGCATAATTTGCGGGTCTTTGCACTAAATCTTCTTTAGAGTTTGCCATATTATCACGCAAATAATCAAATCCGAACTCATTATTTGTCCCATAAGTGATATCGGCATTATAGGCTTTTCTTCTTTCTGGAGAGTTGGGTTGATGATAATCGATGCAATCGGTAGAAAATCCGTGGAATTCAAAAATGGGTCCCATCCAAGCTTTATCTCGTTTGGCCAAATAATCATTTACGGTAACTAGATGAACTCCTTTTCCACTCAAAGCATTTAAATAAACAGGTAAGGTAGAAACCAACGTTTTCCCCTCTCCAGTCATCATTTCTGCTATTTTTCCTTGATGCAGAACAGATCCACCAATTAACTGAACATCGTAATGAACCATGTCCCAAGTAATAGGTTTTCCGGCGGCATCCCAAGAATTACCCCAAATAGCTTTCTCGTTTTTTAGAATAATATGGTCTCTAAGTGCAGATAATTCTCTATCAAAAGCAGTCGCAGTAACTTCAATTTCTTTGTTTTCTTTAAAGCGTTTTGCTGTTTCCTTTACTACAGCAAAAGCTTCGGGCATTATTTCCTCTAAAACTTTTTCTGAAACGTTATATGCTTCGTCTTTTAAAGCATCGATTTCTGAATAAATTTCTTCTTGTCGATCAATAGATGCATTTTTGGCTTCCTCTTCCAAGGTAGCCGTTTTCTGATCAATTTGTTTTGTTGCTAATGCAATTTTATCTTTGAACTCTTGCGTTTTAGCACGCAGCTCATCGTTTGATAGAGCGCTAATAGTCAATTCAAAAGCTCTTGTATTTTGTACAATAGGCTGTAGCATTTTAAGATCTTTTTGCTGTTTATCGCCTACAAAAAGTTTAATAACAGAATTTAATATATTCATTCTTATATGGTTTTATCTACTTTGATTTATTTGTGTCAAACGAAGTTTAAAAGTAAACAAAAAAAAAGCCTCTAAAGAGACTTTTTTGTTGAATTATTTTGTTTTAATATTCATCTTCGTTCCAAAGATAATCTTCTTCGGTTGGATAGTCTGGCCATATTTCAATAATTGAATCGTAAGCATCGCCTTCGTCTTCAATTTCTTGTAAGTTTTCTGTAACTTCTAATGGCGCTCCTGTTCTTATTGCATAATCTATTAATTCATCTTTGGTTGCAGGCCAAGGAGCATCTGCTAAATATGACGCTAATTCTAAAGTCCAATACATTTCCTAAATTTAAATGTTTAATTTTGTGCAAAAATAATTTTTTTGGCGAATAAAGCAAGTTTTTTTTAAGAAATTATTTTTTTATTTAAAAGAACTTAATTTTTCTTTTCGGGAATCCATTTGATTTCCAATACCTCCAAATCTTTAGACAACTTTCGTGCCAGCACAAAAAGATAGTCAGAAAGGCGGTTTAAGTAGGTTAAAATAGCTTTATCGATGGGCTCTTGTTCATGTAATGCCGTTGACAAGCGTTCAGATCTTCTACAAACACATCTTGCAATATGACAGAATGACACTGTTTGATGTCCGCCAGGCAAAATGAAATGTGTCATCTGTGGCAATTCTTTTTCCATTGAATCGATTTCATTTTCTAAAAACGTGATGGAAAGAGCTGTTATTTTTGAAATGTTCAATCGCTCTTTGCCATTTTTTAAAATTTCTTTCTCTGTAGGGGTTGCCAACATGGCTCCTAGAATAAATAATTCATGCTGAATTTTAGACAAAGAATTCCTTGTTTTTTCATTGATTTTTTGATCTCTTATTAAACCAATATAAGAATTTAATTCATCCACGGTTCCATAACTTTCTATGCGTAAGTGATGTTTTGGAACTCGTGTGCCGCCAAATAAGGAAGTTGTTCCTGTGTCTCCGGTTTTTGTGTATATTTTCATGAAATGGGTGTCTAAGTGTTTAAAGTTCCAAAGTTACAACGATACATTGTTTAAACGATAAAATTTTATACTCTAATTATAAAATGTTCCTTAGCTTGTTCTTCTCTAAAAAATACAATTCCCCAAAAGAAATTATCTATGGTCACCGTTACTTTTGGGTGCTTTTTTATGGTTTGCCAAGCTGCGGTCATTTCTTTGCTCCAATGAATATCATCGAAAATAAAAATAGTATTAGGATGAATTTTTTCTAAACAGCTCTCAAAATAGTTTAAAGTGGCTTTTTTTTTATGATTTCCATCAAAATAAACCAGGTCGAAAGTGTGATCTTTGTTTACTATAGGCAGCGTATTTGTAAAGTCACCTCGAAAAAGATGAATATTTTTAAAGTTAAATTGATTAAAAGCTTCTTGCGCGATATCTGCAGTTTTTGCACAGCCCTCTAGCGTAATAATTTTGCTTTTCGGATTTCCTAGGTATAAAGAAGCGGTTCCTAACCCCAGTGAAGTTCCAATTTCTAAGCTGTTTTTAGGTTGAAAATAGGTTACAAATCTGATTAATAATTTTGCTTTTTTGTTTGAAATCCCAGCAATTCTAGCAATTTTCGAGATTTGCCTTTTATCGCTTTTAAAAACAGTGGAACCCGCACCAAAATCGGTTACTTTTATGAAATTTTTATTTGCTAATAATTTGTTCTTATACCTTAAAAAATTGTTATACGATGCTAATTCCGTTTTCTTATAGAAACATTTAGTAATTAAATCAAACACGAAAGGAGAGTGAATGCCGTGTTGATTTTTTGATTGAAGTAAAAATTTAAAATATTCTTTTGTTTGATACAACATGATTTATAAAAAAACGAAAATAGCGTAAAAATCACATAAATACCACTAATAAAAGTATCTTTGTTAAATCCTAACATTATCTATGTATAAATACTTCGCCCTAATCATTTTTACAGCATCTTTATTTTCCTGTGTTTCTAAGAAGGATATTGTTTATTTTCAAGGAACGCCAAAGCAGAGTGAAAAGGTTCATAGAATACACAACATTCCTTATAAATTGCAGGTAAATGATAATATTGTAATTAATATTATATCTGCGGATCAAGCCTTGGTATCTATGTTTGAAACGGGTCAAGGATCTGAAGGTTCAGATGGGTATTTCTCTGGTTTTAGTATAAATAATTATGGAAATATACGGATTCCTTATCTGGGAGAAATAAATGTTTTAGGCTTTACTACAGAGGAAGTTAGAATAAAATTAGAAGAAGAATTTATTAAATACTTTAATGAAAAGGATGATGTTTTTATTACTGTAAAATTATCTGGTATTAAGTATACCGTTATTGGAGAGATTGGTAGTCCCGGAACAAAAAGTATTGCTCAAAATAGCCTTAATATAATTGAGGCAATTTCAAATTCTGGCGATATTACTTCTTTTGGAAATAGAAAAAAAGTTCAAGTGATACGCATTAGTCCCACTGGGCAAGAAAGGTTCGTTATCGATTTAACGAAAATTGAAGCCTTTAATTCGCCTATTTTTTATATTAAATCGAATGATATCATTCAAGTTTTACCGCTGCCTCAAAAATCGTTAGAAACGCTTACAACAGGTATCAAGTCGTTATCAACGATCGTTTCCTCGATTTCGTTATTAGCATCAATTTTTATTATCGCAAAAAACTTATAATCTTTTCATGAGCAATTCAATGAACACTTCTTCTCCGAATAATATAGATATTAAAAGTTATATCTACAAAATTATTGCGTACTGGAAATTGTTTATAATTACTATTATTATTTCATTTATTGTTGCAAGGTTTGTTAATGGTTATCAACAAGAAAAATACTCTATATCTACCATAATATCTGTTAAGGAAGAAAATAACCCGCTTTTTTCAACGGGAACGAATATTGCTTTTAACTGGGGAGGTTCTAGTGACCTTGTGCAAACGGTTAAAGTTGTTTTAAATTCTAGAACTCATAACGAAAAAGTCGTTGATTCTTTAAATTTTTTTATTAATTACCTCAAGGAAGGAATTTACAGGTTAGAAGATGTTTACGGTCAAATTCCTTTTAGAATCGAATTGGATAAGACAAAACCGCAATTGTACAATAAGCTAATAGAAATTAAAGTCATTGGCCCTGATAAAGTAAGACTAACATCAGATTTCAATAAATTAGAACCTAGTTCATTGATTACCTATGAAATGGATTCTATTTCTTACTATAGTTCAAATGAACCCAGCTTTTCTCACGAAGTAACGATTAATAATACGTTAAGATTACCTTATTTAAATTTTAAAATAGCAGCAAACGCTCCCTTAACCGTTGGTGAATCGTATTATATAAGATTTAACAATTTCGACAGTACAGTAGGAGTGTATAAAGGTGTTGGCGTTGGAACGGTAACAAACGATGCTTCCGTTTTGAGATTAAGCATGCGGGGGCCAAATAAAAATAGAATGGTAGATTTTTTAAACGTATCTGTAGCCATTCTAAAAGAAGATAAAAAAAATCAAAAAGTAGCTTATGCTATAAATACTAAAAAATATATTCAAAAATTATTTAACCAAGTCTCTGATACTTTAGCAAAGAATGAGAGAAATTTAGGGATTTATAAGCAGAAAAATAATATTTATAATTTATCTTCTGAAGGCTCGCAAATTTATAGTGAAACACTTGAATTAAATAAAGAAAAGATAGACATTGTAGAACGACTAAACTATTTAAGAGAGCTGGAAATTTATATCAAAACCCATCAAGATATGGATCAAAACATTCCAGTACCTGCATTAATTAATATTCAAGACTCTAAAATACGAGAATTAATTGGTGTAATTATTGAGCTATCTACAAAAAGAAAAATGCTACGAATCAGAGTCACTGAGGAATATCCAGGATTAAAAATTATTAACACAGAAATTGAGGTTACTAAAAGTAAATTATTTGAGAATATTTTAACGTTGCGTAGAATTTATAACTCTAGATTGAATGAATTAAAGAGCAGACTAGAAAATTATAGGTTTAAACAAGAAATGTTGCCAACAAAAGAACAAAAATTATTAAAATTTGAAAGAAGTTCTCAAATATATGAAGCCAATTATCTTTATTTAAAGCAAAAAGATTACGAAGCTGGTACGGCAATTGCGGCAAATGTTTCTGATATTAAAATTATAGACTCTGCGAAAGATTTAGGGGGGGGGCCTTTTTATCCGAATAAAGGTTTTAATCTGCTCGTTGCCCTGATGTTGGGTGCGGTTGTTCCGCTTTTTTATATTATTCTGAAAGAATTATTAGACAATAAAATTCACACAGTAGAAGACATCAATCAAAATTACTCGATTCCTGTTTTGGGTGTTGTAGGCAGAAACTTAAGAAAGACGAATTTAATTGCGTTTGAAAGACCTAAGTCTTCTGTTGCAGAATCCTTTAGATCAATTAGGTCAAACATTAAGTTTTTGTTTAAAAGTAATAGTAATAATGATGATGGATTAGGAAAAACCTTACTGTTAACATCATCTGTTAGTGGAGAAGGAAAAACGATGGTTGCTATAAATCTAGCTACCGTTTTTGCTTTGGGAGGAAAAAAAACTGTTTTGGTTGGATTAGATTTAAGAAAGCCCAAAATATATGATGACTTTGATATGCCAAATGAAATCGGTGTGGTTAATTATTTGATCAATCAAAAAACGATAGACGAAATTATCTTTTCTTCGAAAATTCCCAATTTAGATGTCATTTTATCGGGACCTATTCCTCCAAACCCTTCAGAATTATTGTTAAATCAGAATACAGATAATTTAATTAATAAATTAAAAGAAAGGTATGATTATGTGATTATAGATACAGCACCGGTTGGTTTGGTGTCTGATGCGTTAGAATTATTTAAATATTCGGATGCAATTATTTATGTTATTCGACAAAATTATTCAGAAAAAGGAATGATGAATATGATAGATAATAAATACATCAATAAAGAAGTGACCAACATTAGTTATATTTTAAATGACTTCACCGTTGCTAACAAGTATGGTTATGACTATGGCTATGGCTATGGTTATGGCTATGGAACCTATGCGTATGGATATCATGATAACGAGGAACATCAAACGCTTTTAAAGAAATTTATTAATTTATTTAAACCTAGAGATAAAGAATAGGTTAAAATATAATTTTTTCTCCTTTAAGATAGACTGCCTCAATTAAATTGGAGCCAAAACTATAAGGAATAAAAGCATAGCTAGGAATTTTTTTGGTAATGGTAAAATTAGCTAATTTTCCTCTTGAAATACTGCCTACTTTCGATTCTAAATTCATTGCAAAAGCGCCATTAATTGTCGCTGAATTTATCACTTCTTCCGGTGTCATTTTCATTTTTATACAAGCTGTAGAAATCACAAAATTCATATTTCCAGAGGGGGCAGAACCAGGGTTATAGTCGGTTGCTAAAGCCAAGGGTAAACCGGCAGCAATAATTGCTCGAGCAGGAGTGAATGGAATACTTAAAAAATAGGAACAACCTGGCAAAGCGACAGGCATTGTTTGAGTGTTTTTAAGGATTTCTATATCTTCAGCGCTCATAACTTCTAAATGATCTACAGAGCGTGATTGGTGTTTTATGCTCATTTTAATTCCACCAATTGAATTGAATTGATTAACATGTACTTTGGGAATTAAACCATATTGTTTGGCCGCCGATAAAATTTCATCGGTATCTTCCACAGAAAAATAACCGACTTCACAGAAAACATCCACAAAATCGGCTAAATTTTCTTTTGCTATTGTTGGCAACATTTTATTAATAATTAGATCAATATATCCCTTTTTGTTTTCCTTAAATTTTAATGGAAGGGCATGAGCACCTAGAAAAGTTGCTTTGATAGGAATGGTATAATTTTCTTTTAGCTTTTTAATAACTCGCAGTATTTTTAACTCTGCCTCTAGCGTTAATCCGTATCCAGATTTTATTTCGATTGCACCAGTTCCTAAAGATATAACCTCTTCTAGCCTTTTGGCAGATTGCCAATATAAATCTTCTTCTGAAGTTTTTTGTACTAATTTTGCCGAGTTTAAGATACCTCCCCCGTTTTTAGCAATGGTTTCATATGATAATCCGTTAATTCTATCGGCAAATTCCCGTTCTCTATTTCCCGCATAAACTATGTGTGTATGGCTATCGCACCAAGTTGGTAAAATCATTTTTCCAGTGACATCAATAGTGTGATCAATCTCTATTTTAGGTAAATCGTCCATCGAACCAAAATCTTCAATTAAATCATCTTTTACAAGTAAAAAGGCATTTTTAATCGTAGGCAAAATGCTCATTTCTTTCCCAGATACTTTTTTTACTGAAAAATCTCTTACTTGAATTAATTCTTTAATATTGATGAATAGGTTGGTCATAAAAATCATTAGATTTGAGGTGCAAACTTACAATAAAACTACAAAATGATACCAACAAATGAATATGCTTCCTTTTATGAACCTTATATAAAAGTTTTGTTAGAGAATGAGAAATCAATTATAGAAAATTTAGCTCTTACTCAAGAGGAATTTATGTCTATTTTAGAGAATTTGCCTTTAGAAAAACAGTCATACGCATATGCAGAAGGAAAATGGACTATTAAAGAACTAATTTTACACTTCATCGATACCGAGCGAATTTTTTGTTATAGAGCCCTTAGTTTTGCTCGAAATGACACTACGAGCTTGCCTGGTTTTGATCAGGATTTATTTATTGCCAATTGCAACGCTCATCAAAGAAACTACCCCGATTTGTTAGAAGAAATGAGCACTTTAAGAAAAAGTACTATCCAATTATTTAAAAGTTTTTCAAAAGAAGCTTTGCTGCGAATAGGGAAGGCTTCTGGAAATGAGATGTCTGTTAGAGCTATTGGTTTTATTATTTCTGGTCATCAACAACATCATTTAAAAATCATTAAAGAACGCTATTTATAAAATAAAAACCCCGAAGTTTCACCTTCGGGATTTTTATTTTAATATTCCGTTTTATTTTCTTTTTCTGACCACTTCTGAAAAGGCTCTAAAGCAATTTCTCGCCCAACTTGTTCAAAAGGGATACTTCTTTTCTCGTGGGGTAAAGGGATTTCGGTATAGATGAACTCATCATCAAAACCAATGTTTGCCGCATCTACTTGATTGCTTCCGTAAAAAACCTTGTCTGGTCTGGCCCAATAAATGGCGCCTAAACACATGGGACAAGGCTCACATGATGTATATACGATACAACCATCTAACTGAAAAGAATTAATGTTTTTACAGGCATCTCTTATGGCTGTAACTTCTGCATGTGCTGTTGGATCGTTTGTTGAAGTTACTTTGTTGTTCCCTACGCCAATAACCTCTCCATCTTTTACGATGACACAACCAAAGGGTCCTCCTTCATTGTTACTCATTCCTTTTAAAGCAGCTTTTACTGCTTCACTCATAAATTCTTCGTGATTTGTCATGTATCTATTTACTGTTTTATTAAAATTGGTACGATTACTATTTTTAAAATTTTTGGTGGGATTATTTATTTTTCACAAACAGATATATTTAAAAGAACATGTTTCTTTTTTAATAATAGCTTTATCCACCATAAACGCGCTTTTATTTAACTCATTTTCCTTATTTTAAATGAAAATTCATGAGCGTACTAATTAGAAAAATTAATGGATTCTCTTCAATTAGGAAATTGGAGTTTCACTTTCTTCCATTCTTTGAGTCTAATTCTAAACACGATTATTTTAAACTCCCCGTCATTTCTTCTGGTTTCACCCATTCATCATATTGTTCTGGCGTTACATATCCCAAACGAATAGCTTCTTCTTTTAAAGTAGTGCCGTTTGCATGAGCTGTATTTGCAATTTCTGCAGCTTTATAATATCCGATTTTAGTATTTAAAGCCGTTACGAGCATTAGCGAATTATTTAAAAGTTCTGTAATTCTGGTTTGGTTGGGCTTAATTCCTGTCACACAATTTATATCAAAAGACACACAAGCATCTCCAATTAATTGAGCAGACTGTAATACATTGGCAGCCATCATAGGTTTAAAAACATTTAATTCATAATGACCTTGGGACCCTCCAAAAGTAACAGCAACATCATTTCCCATTACTTGTGCACAAACCATTGTGATGGCTTCTGCTTGTGTTGGATTTACTTTTCCTGGCATAATAGAACTTCCTGGTTCGTTTGCAGGAATCATGATTTCTCCAATTCCAGATCTTGGACCAGAAGCCATCATTCGAATATCATGAGCAATTTTATTTAGGGAGACAGCAACTTGTTTTAAGGCTCCGTGTGTTTCTACCAATGCATCATGAGCGGCTAATGCTTCAAACTTATTTTCGGCGGTTATAAAAGGCAGTTCAGTAAATTCAGCAATATATTTTGCCACTAAAATATCATAGCCTGCTGGAGTATTTAATCCCGTTCCAACAGCTGTTCCCCCCAATGCTAATTGAGATAAATGTGCTAAGGTGTTGTCTAATGCTTTTAATCCAAAGTTTAATTGGGCAACATAGCCCGAAAATTCTTGACCTAAAGTTAACGGAGTAGCATCCATTAAGTGTGTTCTTCCAATCTTTACCACTCCTTTAAAAGCGATTGCTTTTTGTTGTAATGTATTTCTTAATTGCTTTATTCCCGGAATGGTAGTTTCAACGATTTTTTGGTAAATAGCAATATGCATTCCTGTTGGAAAAGTATCGTTAGAGGATTGTGATTTATTTACATCGTCATTAGGTTGAATTGTTTTTTCGCCTTTACCAACAATATTTCCAGCAATTTCATGTGCTCTATTAGCAATCACTTCATTTAAATTCATATTAGATTGTGTGCCTGAGCCTGTTTGCCAGATAACTAAAGGAAATTGATCATCTAATTTACCCTCTAAAATTTCCTCACAAACTTGAGAAATTAAATCTCTTTTAGCAATTGATAAAACACCTAATTCACAATTTGTATACGCTGCTGCCTTTTTTAAATAAGCAAAGCCGTATATAATTTCTAAAGGCATTGAAGCAGATGTACCAATTTTGAAATTGTTACGAGAACGTTCTGTTTGAGCGCCCCAATATTTATCTGCCGGAACTTCTACTTGTCCCATGGTGTCTTTTTCGATTCTATATTTCATGATTTTAATTGAGTTTATAACAAAGCTCAAAGTTACTAAAAGTAAGACAATCAGTTATCAACATAAAGAAGGAATTGTTGTTGAAATATTTTGTTGAATAAATAGTAATAATTAAAAATATGTGTTATTTTTGCTAACCAATATTATTTTAATACACAAAGAAATGTTAGATTTTTCAGAATTTTCAGGATTGGTTTTATTCATGTTTGTTTTAACAACAGGCTTTTGGTTGCTAATCTTTTTATTAACCTTTGTGGTTCCTTATTGGATTGTTGGAACAATTTGGGAAAATTTTAAATTAAAAAGAGATGCAGAAAAGGCTGCTGAAGGAAAGTAGTTTTTAAACACATATAAAAAAAATCCCGATGAAATTTCATCGGGATTTTTTTTGACTAAAATTCGCCGCCTTCGAAATTATTTTCACCACCACCTTCTCTTTCTTTTTGTTTCTTCTGATTAAATCGATAGGTAAAGTTTAATGAAATTTGTCTAACGCGCCATTGCGACGTTGCATTTGAAATATTTGAAGGATTTTCAATACTAGGGGTATATGAAATTGTTTCTCTTTTTCTTGAATTAAATAAATCACTAACGTTAAAGACAAGAGTTCCTTTATCTTTTAAAACTTCTTTACTAAATGCTAAATTAGTAGATAAAATACCTTTACTCTCGGTTTGCGCACTTTGGTTTGGTCCACTATAAAAAAGTCTTGTTTGCCATTCTATACCTGCGGGTAAAGTAACTCTGGCATTAAACCGCGTAAACCAAGAGTTGTTTTTATTGTCAAAATTTTGGGTAATCGATGTAGGTGCATTCGAATCTGAATCTACCACCGTATAGGTATAAGCACCGGCTGTTTCAAATTGAAAAAAGTTAAAACTTCCCGATAAGCGAATTTTTCTTGTTGGATTGTAATTCGCCGTCAATTCAAAACCAACTCTATCTTCTGAAGCAATATTAATTGGTTCTGAAACCAACACACTTGTTCTAATTCCGTTTATTGTTCTAAATTCTTGTCTAGCCACCCTTTCAATGGTGTTTGTAGAATGTTGATAATAAATAGATGAGTTTAGCGTGAGTTTGCCAATGGTGTTTAAATAGCCTAGATCAAAAGAATTGGTGTATGTTGGATTTAAATCTACATTTCCTTTTCTAATAATTGTTTCACTGGATCTATTTTCAAAAGGGTTTAAGTAATAAGAGCGAGGTCTACTCAATCTTCTACTATACCCTAAAGTAAGGTTTTGATCATCACTTATTTCATATCCTAAATTCACTGTAGGAAATAAATTTGTGTAATTTTTCAAAAAACTTTCATTGGTGTTTAGTAGGTCAATATCAATAAGGGTAGTTTCTGAACGCAACCCAAGTAAATAAGAAAACTGATTAATTTTACTTCCAAACTGCGTATAAAAAGCATGCACATTTTGCACAAAACTTAAGGTGTTTGACGGATTAAATTCTTCTGCTAAATTAGGGGCAACGACCATATATTTAGAACTTAAATCTTCGAAATTACCGCGATAACCCGCTTCAAATTGAGTATTTTCTCCAATAGGCAATACATAATCTAGTTGAATTAAGTTTTCAATTTCCAATTCATTGGTGGTATTCGTTTCATTATTAATATCTGTAATAACCGCAGATTGATCTTCTTTCCCAACACTATGTTGAAAATCCATGGTTAATTTTTGCCCCTTATCATTAATATTATTTACGTAGTTTACCGAAAATTGAATGGTTTCATCAATTTCATCTTCATCTTGAATTCTAGTAAAGGTATTTAGCCTAGTTCCATTTGCATCAAAACTCTTAATGTTATTTTCGTAATAATTGTTACCATCACGATTTCTATAATAAATAGATCCGGTTAACGAACTTTTTTTATTGATGTAATACTCCAGGCCAATATTTGCATTTACGCCGCTTCTTAGCCTATTTAAATCTCTATTTTCGGTTCTTAAACTATCTATTGTTCCGTTAGTTAAATAGGTTACATCAGAATTAAAAATGCCAGGCCCATTGGAATAATCATAACCAAGAGTCGTAAAGAAATTTGTTTTTTCTGAACGCGAATTAATGCTTGTAGTAACTCTATAAGATTCTGGGTTTCCAATAGTAACCCCTACAGAACCATTTAAACCGGTCGCTTTTCCTTTTCTTAAAACAATGTTTATAATACCGGCGGTGCCTTCAGAGTCATATCTTGCCGAAGGGGAAGTAATTACTTCTACGCGTTCAATAGCATCTGCAGGCAATTGTCTTAAGGCAGCTGCGCCGCTTAATCCAACGAGAGCCGAAGGTTTTCCATCAATTAATATTCTTACGTTTTCGCTTCCTCGCAAACTTACATTTCCTTCAACATCTACATTTACGGAAGGAACATTATCTAAAACATCGGAAGCATTTCCTCCTTTAACAGTCATGTCTTTCCCTACATTATAGATTTTTTTGTCCAAGCGAATGTCAACGGTAGATTTTTCTGCAACAATCACAATTTCCTGCAATTTTTCTGCGTCTTCCGATAATGTTATAGTTCCGAAATCTTTATTGGCAGAAATTACAGCGTTTTCAATACTTTTTGTTTTAAACGAAATATATTCAAAACTTATGGTAAAAGTTCCTGTTTCGGTTTCTATCGAGAAGTTTCCTTTTCCATCTGTGATACCGCCAGAAACTTTATTTGTGTTTGTGTTTTTTAGCACCACCGTGGCATACTCCAAAGGCACATTTGTAATTTCTTCTATAATTTTACCTTGCAAGGTTACCAAAGTTTTTTGGGCATTTAGGATAAAGCAGGTGAATAATAAGAAGAAGAAGAGTTTGTATTTGTTCATTTAATGGAATGCTTTTTTTTATTGGATTGCAAAGGTGTCCATTCGGTTACCTAAAATAAGTTAATATTCTGTTAAAGGTTTTTATATCTACTTTAAACAATATTAAATAATTTTTAAGATGTTTTCTGGAGGCCTTCCAATTGCGGCCTTTGTTTTGTTTACTACAATTGGTCGCTCAATTAATTTCGGGTTTTCAACCATCATATGGATAATTTCGTTCTCTGATAATTTCGTTCCTTTGTAGTTCTCTTTCCATATTTTTTCGTTTTTTCTCACTAAGTCAATCGGGGAGATGTTTAGTAGTTTTATGATTTCTAACAATTCTTTTTCCGATGGAATTTCGTCTAGGTATTTTATAATTTCAAATTTTTTGCCAGATTTTTCTAAGATTTCTAAACCTTCTCTTGATTTTCTGCAACGTGGATTGTGGTAGAGTTTTATCATTCTTATGTAACTTTCTGTTTATTGATTTTACGAACAACAACGATTGTTCATTTCTAATGAATTCGTTTAGAATAAATTTATTGGAAGGATTTTCCGAGGACGATTGAACAGCTAATTACTTTTCTGCCCGTTTAACATTAAAAAAGCTTTTAAAAAGGCATTGATATTTCCGTCCATAACGGCATCTACATTCCCCGTTTCATGAGCGGTTCTAACGTCTTTAACCAATTTATAGGGATGCATGACATAGTTCCGAATTTGACTTCCCCATTCATTTTTCATTTTATTGGCTTCAATATCTTTTCTAGCTGCTTGTTGTTTTTGCAATTCAATTTCATATAATTGAGATTTTAACATTTGCAAGGCCGTTGCTCTATTCTCGTGTTGAGAACGAGAATTTGAGCAAGAGATTTGAATTCCCGTAGGTTTATGTGTAAGCTGAACTTTGGTTTCTACTTTGTTTACATTTTGACCGCCAGCTCCGCTAGAACGTGCTGTGGTAATTTCAATATCTGCAGGATTTACGTCAATTTCTATCGAATCATCGGCAACGGGATATACATATACAGATGCGAAACTAGTATGTCGTTTCGCGTTGCTATCAAAGGGTGAAATTCGCACCAATCGGTGTACACCATTTTCTCCTTTTAACCAACCAAAAGCATAATCGCCTTCAATTTCTATCGTTACTGTTTTAATTCCAGTGGTATCTCCTGCTTGGTAATTAAGTGTTTTTAACTTAAACCCTTGCTTTTCTGCCCACATGGAATACATTCTAGTAAGCATTTCTGCCCAATCGCAACTTTCTGTTCCACCAGCGCCAGCAGTAATTTGAATCACTGCACTTAAAGCATCTCCTTCTTCAGAAAGCATATTTTTAAACTCTACATCCTCTAAAAAAGTTGCTGTTTTTTCAAATTGACTTTCAATTTCAGCTTCTTCAACATCTCCTTCTTTGTAAAATTCATACAAAACATTTAAATCTTCATTTAAACCGATTGTTTTCTGATAGTCTTCTACCCATTTTTTCTTAAAACGGAGTTCTTTCATTAACATTTCAGCCTGCTTCGTATCATTCCAGAAATCTGGATTTACCGTTTTTTCTTCGTCATTCGCAATTTCTATGAGTTTTTTATCAATCTCTAAATAAGATTTCAACTTCTCAATTCTTGCGGAAATGTCTTTTAACTGGTCTTGTGTAATCATAAGTTTACAAAAATAAATTAAAATTTAGGATTTCTTCTTTTAAAAGCTGATAGTTATTGTATAGATTTAACAAAATTATTTTTACCATGAAAAAAACACTACTTTTTTTATTTCTGATTTTATTTTCTTTTAAGGGGTTCACACAATTTTTCACAGAAAAACAGGGAAATAAACTACAGCCAGGAATTATAAAATTAGAAGGATATTTCACTTTTTATTACGATACAACGGCCGATCAACTTTTTTTACAAATTGATAAAATTGAACAGTCCTTTTTATATGTGACGGCATTATCTGAAGGAATTGGATCGAACGATATTGGTTTAGACCGAGGTCAATTGGGCAGTGGAGTAGTGGTTCATTTTAAGAAAGCAGGTAATAAATTACTCTTAATTCAACCCAATCAGACTTATAGGGCAATTACAGAGAACGCAGAAGAAAAGCAATCGGTAAAAGAAGCTTTTGCAAAATCGGTTTTACATGGTTTTGTAATCAAAGAAGAAAAAGACGGAAAATATTTAGTAGATGCAACCGATTTTTTTATGCGCGATGCGCATGGGGTTGTTTCAAGATTGGCCAATAATAATCAAGGCAGTTATAGCTTAGATACAAGTAAAAGTGCTTTTCATCTGGAAAGAACAAAAGCATTTCCCAAAAATGTGGAGTTCGATGTTATGTTAACTTTTAAAGGCACGCCGAAAGGATTTAGCATTCGGAGCGTAACGCCAAATGCACATTTAGTAACTGTGCATCAGCATCATTCTTTTGTAGAATTGCCAGACGCTAACTATAAGCCAAGAAAATTTGATCCCCGATCTGGCTCGTTCGCCATGTCTTATTTAGATTATGCAACGCCTGTAAACGAATCGATTACAAAACGATTTATTTACCGTCATCGGTTGGAGAAGAAAAATCCAAAAGCAACGCTTAGCGAAGCAATAGACCCTATTGTTTATTATTTAGATAACGGAACACCAGAGCCAGTTCGTAGTGCCCTATTAGACGGGGGAAGATGGTGGAATGAAGCGTTCGAAGCCATCGGATATCAAAATGCGTTTCAGGTAAAGATGTTACCCAAAAATGCAGATCCTTTAGATGTGCGTTATAATATGATTCAATGGGTACATCGTTCCACACGAGGTTGGAGTTACGGGGGAAGTATTTCTGATCCAAGAACGGGCGAAATTATAAAAGGCCATGTGAGTTTAGGTTCTTTGAGAATTCGCCAAGATTTTTTAATTGCACAAGCTTTGCAAGCCCCATATGCAAAAAATAATTCTGAAGATGATTTTGCCTTGCAAATGGCATTGGCTAGAATTAGACAATTAGCGGCACATGAAATAGGTCATACTTTAGGGTTTGCACACAATTTTGCGGCAAGTTCTCACCAGAGATCTTCTGTGATGGATTACCCGCATCCAAAATTGACTTTAAAAGAAGGTGAAATTGATTTTTCAGATGCTTACGACACGAATATTGGAGAATGGGATAAAGTAATTGTAGCGTATTCTTATCAAGATTTTCAAGAAAATGAAGAACAGCAACTCAATATTATTTTAGAAAATGCCTTCGCCAGCGGATTGAAATATATTTCTGATGCCGATGCAAGACCCGCTGGAAGTGCACATGCATTTGGTCATTTATGGGATAATGGAGGAAATATTTACGATGAATTATACACGATTTTAAAAATTAGAAAAATAGCAATTCAACATTTTTCTGCTAACAATATTAAAAGCAATCAACCTTATTCTATCTTAGAAGATGTGTTTGTTCCGCTGTATTTTTTTCACCGATATCAAACCGAAGCTACGGTGAAATTAATTGGTGGCTTGGATTATAATTATGCGGTAAAAGGCGGAAATCAAACCGTGGTAAAAAGAATTTCTGGAATAACAGAAAGGATTGCTTTACAAGCGGTTTTACAGACTATTTCTATTGATGAAATTGCAATTCCTAAAGATAAACTAGCATTGTTTCCGCCAAGAGCTATTGGTTTTGGGAGAAGTAGAGAGTCTTTTAATAGTAACCTTGGTGTTGCTTTTGATCCTTTTGGGGCAGTAGAAACGGCCTCGGAAATGACATTGCATTTATTGTTAAATCCTCAAAGAGCTTCGAGGTTAATTTTACACAAAAGTCTCGATAAAAAACAATTGGGATTAGCGGAGTTAATTGATGAGTTGGTGAATAAAACGATTGCAAAAGTACATAAAGACGCTTATAATCAAGAGCTCCAAAACGTTGTAAATGTTCAGGTGCTGGAGCAGTTATTTTATTTGTTTACATCTAAAAATAAGTATCAACAAGTACAGGCAATTGTTGATTTTAAATTGACTAAAATTGCATCGCTTTTAAAATCAAAAGAATTGGTAGGAAGCCAGGAAATATTTGACCTTATGATGATAAAAATGATTGATGATTTTAGGAAAAATCCAATCTCACACAAAAGAGTACTGGCACCAAAAATTCCAGATGGTTCGCCAATCGGAGCCGACCATTAAATAATAAAATTTGCCGTTATTGGGTTTAGGGTTCCTTTCTTATATGTAAAAAAAAGATTCGAATTCACTGTTTCAAAAGAATAAAACTAAAAAAATGATTATAGATTTAATATCAGATACCGTTACCAAACCTACTCCAGAAATGCTAGCAGCGATGATGAACGCTGAAGTAGGGGATGACGTTTTTAAGAGCGATCCAACGGTAAATAAATTACAACAAAAAGCAGCCAAATTATTTGGCATGGAGGATGCATTATTTTTTCCTTCTGGTACGATGGCAAATCAAACAGCAATTAAATTGCATACCCAACCTGGCGATAAATTGTTTTGCGATAAATATGCACATGTGTATAATTATGAAGGTGGAGGAGCAGCTTTTAACTCGGGTGTAACTTGTAAACTAATCGATGGCAATCGAGGGATGTTTGCAGCAGAACAGTTGCAGGAAGCCGTCATAGGACGTTCTGATATTCACGTTCCCTATTCTCGCTTAGTTTGTGTAGAAAACACAACCAATAAAGGAGGTGGTGCGTGTTGGGATTTTACAGAATTAGAAAAAGTACAAAAAATAGCGGCAGACAATAACTTGGCTTTTCATCTAGACGGTGCAAGACTTTTTAACGCTTTGGTGGCAAAAAATGAAACGGCAAAGCAATATGGAAACCTGTTTGATACCATTTCTATTTGCTTGTCTAAAGGGCTAGGTGCACCCGTTGGCTCTATCTTATTAGGTTCTAAAGCACATATTGAAAAGGCGTTGCGAATTAGAAAACTATTAGGCGGGGCTATGAGGCAAGCCGGATTTTTAGCCGCAGCAGGAATTTATGCTTTAGACAATCATATAGAAAGATTAGCAGAAGATCATGAAAGGGCTCAATTAATTGGTGCCGTATTGTCTTCTTGTAATTATGTAACGAAAGTAGAGAAAATTGAAACTAATATCATTATTTTTTATGTGGATGAAAAAATTGGTGACCTACACTTTATCAATAAACTAAAAGAAAAAAACATTCTTTTAACACCTATGGGAGAAGGCAGAATACGTATTGTAACCCATTTAGATTTTACAGATTCCATGCTCGAAAAGTTGCTTCTAGAGTTGGAGAATTACTGTTAGAAAAGAAAAATGAATTATTTTAGTAACTTAACGAATCAATTTATTTGTAGATTTCTTTTTACGCTTGTATTTGGCATATTTAAACACGCTAAGCTTGAGAAATCTCTTTAAAAGTTACCCAACCTTACATGGTGAGTTATTGGAATTAATCGTTTTAGGCATCTTTATTTGTGATTTCAATTTTGCAAATTAGGATGTGCCATATTTTGATTCCGCTCAAAGTCAAATAAAAATCTTTCCTCTAGATCTTTTTACACGCAAATAATTAATTTGAAATAATTATTAGCGTAAGTGTATTAAGCGTTAGAATAAAGTTAATTTCACGTATTACTTAAATAAAATCCGTAATTTTGTTCTACTAAAATTAAAAAGAATTGAGCGGAATAAAATTAATTTTCAGCATTAAGGACCTAGAAAATATTACTGGGATAAAAGCGCATACAATTAGGATATGGGAGAAGCGCTACAATTTATTAACTCCAAAAAGAACCGATACAAATATTAGGTTTTATGACAATGACAGTCTAAAAAAACTGCTTAATATTGTTTTGTTAAACAAAAACAATTATAAAATTTCTAAAATTGCAGAAATGACTTCTGAAGAAATCATGTTAAATGCAAGAGAATTGGCTAATATAAATTTAATTGATGACGAAGCGATTAATGCATTTAAATTAGCAATGTTTCAGTTTGATAAAGTACTTTTTCACAAAACGTACAATGAATTGGCTCAAAAGAAAACCTTTCGAGATATTTTTAAAGATATTTTTACCCCATTTTTACATCAAATAGGTCTTTTATGGCATACAGAAACACTCTTGACTTCTCATGAGCATTTCATTTCTAATTTAATTACCCAAAAAATACAAATTAATACAGAAAAGTTAGAGTTAAATGTGTCAAATAGAGCAACGACTTATGTATTGTTCTTGCCCGAAAATGAAATGCATGAAGTAGGTTTATTATATTTAAATTACGAATTGGTTTTAAGAGGGTATCAAACTATATATTTAGGACCAAGCTTGCCATTAAATAATTTGGATTATTTTTTTAAGAATAATAAAGATCTTTGTTTTATCACCTCAATGACTATTGAGCCTCATGATAATAAATTAATGGAATATTTTAACAAAATAGATGCTATTTTAAAGCATTCTGAGCATGAGTTTATTGCTTTTGGTCGGAAAACGGAAGCTTTGATTAATCATAAATTTGATTCTAACATAAGACTATATGCAACCATTTCTGAGTTTTTAAAAAATTTATAATTTCTCACTAATTAAAACATATTTGTTTAGCAATTTCGTACATTTGATAAACATAAATTATGAAAGATATTATTTATATTTTAGGTTCGGGTTTCTCGTCATTATCAGCTTCTTGTTATTTGGCAAAGGCGGGTTATGAGGTTATTGTTTTAGAGAAGAATAGCACACTAGGAGGAAGGGCTAGACAATATAAAAGAGACGGTTTTACTTTTGATATGGGTCCTTCTTGGTATTGGATGCCAGACGTTTTTGAGCGTTTTTTTGCTGATTTTGGTAAAAAGCCCGCCGATTATTATACGTTAGACAAATTAAATCCAGGATATGAAGTTTATTTTGGTGAAAAAGAGTCTTTAAAAATTGCTAATAACTTAGAAGCAATTTACGAACTTTTTGAAAAAGAAGAAAAAGGAAGTGCAAAACACTTAAAAATATTTTTAGATTCTGCAAAATCAAATTACGAAACTGCTATTAAAGATTTAGTGTATAAGCCAGGAATTTCACCTTTAGAATTGGTAACTACTAAAACAATCACTAAAGTTTCTCAGTTTTTTTCTACCATTCGAAAACAAGTAAGAAAAAACATAAAGAGCCCAAAATTAATTCAAATTTTAGAATTCCCCGTATTGTTTTTAGGGGCTAAACCAGACAACACTCCTGCCTTTTATAATTTCATGAATTATGCAGATTTTGGTTTGGGAACCTGGCATCCACAGGGTGGTATGTATACCGTAGTTGAAGGAATGATCCATTTGGCCTCAAGTTTAGGCGTTACCTTCAAAACAGATAGTAATGTTGAAAAAATGATTGTAGACACGAATAAAGAGGTTTCTGGTCTTATTGTAAATGGAGAGAAATTACATGCAGATTTGGTGCTAAGTGGAGCAGATTACCATCATACAGAAACATTATTAGATGAAAAATATAGGCAGTATTCCGAAAATTATTGGGGAAAGAAAATTTTTGCTCCCTCCTCATTGTTATTTTATGTTGGTTTCGATAAAAAAATATCCAATGTAAGTCATCATACCTTGTTTTTTGATTCAGATTTTGATGAACATGCAAAAGAAATTTATGATGATCCTAAGTGGCCAACAAATCCTTTATTTTACGCGAATTTCACCTCAATAACAGATAAAACATCGGCTCCGCAAGGAAAAGAAGCCGGTTTTTTCTTAATTCCTTTAGCTCCTGGAATAGAAGATACAGATGAATTAAGAACGTTGTACTTTAATAAAATTATGGATAGATTTGAGAAGCTAACAAATCAATCAGTAAAAGAAAGTATTTTGTTTAAAGAATCGTTTTGTGTAGAAGACTTTAAAAAAGAATATAATTCTTATAAAGGGAATGCTTATGGCTTGGCAAATACGCTTTTGCAAACCGCATTTTTAAGACCTAATATAAAAAGTAGTAAAGTACCTAATTTATTCTTTACCGGGCAATTAACTGTGCCCGGACCAGGGGTGCCTCCAGCCTTGATTTCGGGTAAAATAGCAGCAGATTTAATTATAAAAAACCATTCTTAATGAAGCAATTATTTGATGATGTTTCCCACAACTGTAGTAAGTTGGTAACCCAAAGCTACAGCACTTCGTTTTCTTTAGCGGTAAAAATGTTGTCGCCTAAAATACGCGCAGCTATTTATAATATTTACGGTTTTGTTCGGTTTGCCGATGAAATTGTAGATTCATTTCACGATTATGACAAAAACGTCTTATTACAAGAGTTTGAAGATGACTATTATAAAGCTGTGAAAAATAAAATTAGTTTAAATCCTATATTAAACTCTTTTCAGCAAACTGTAATCAAGTATCAAATTCCTAATGAATTAGTTGCTGCGTTTTTAAAAAGCATGAAATTTGACTTACACAAAACAGTATACGCTACCAAGAAGGAATATGATGCTTATATTTATGGTTCTGCGGATGTGGTGGGTTTAATGTGCTTAAAAGTTTTTGTAAATGGCAATGATAAAATGTATGATGATTTAAAAGAACCCGCAATGAAGTTAGGTTCTGCTTTTCAAAAAGTGAATTTTCTACGCGATTTAAAAGAAGACTTTCAGATTTTAAACCGTTCTTACTTTCCAAATATTGATTTAGGTTCTTTGAACAATGAGTCGAAAGCATTCATTATTGATGAAATTGAAAATGATTTTGAAGAAGCTTTTCAAAACGGTATCTTAAAACTGCCAGTAGAAGCCAAATTTGGTGTTTATATGGCTTATAGATATTACAGAAGATTATTGAAAAAACTAAAAGAAGTTCCTTCTTCACAAATAATGGATTCGAGAGTTCGTATTTCTAATCCAATGAAAATAAATTTGTTAGCAAGAAGTTACGTAAAATATAAACTTAATTTAATATAATGATATACGCACTCATTACAATGTTCGTTGTTTTGCTAATGGAAGGCATAACTTGGTGTACACATAAATTTGTGATGCACGGTTTTGGATGGTATCTGCATGAAGATCACCATCAGCCAAAATACCAGGGAATCTTTGAGAAAAATGATGTTTTTTTTGTAGTTTTCGCGGTTCCTAGCATTGCTTTATTTTACTTTGGAACTTATACAGAACACGGTTATTTGTTTTTTATTGGACTGGGTATACTGTGTTATGGGCTTGCTTATTTCTTAGTTCATGATGTATTAATCCACCAGCGATTTAAATGGTTTAAAAACACCAATAATCAATATTTAAAAGGATTAAGAAAAGCACATAAAATTCATCACAAAAATTTAGATAAACAACCAGGAGAATGTTTTGGAATGTTGTTTGTGCCTTTTAAATACTTTAAAAAACCGAAACTCTAGTGTTTCTTTATTTAGCTTTAAATATAGGTTCCTTTAGTATTCCTTTTTTGTATTCTTTTGAAAAAGAGATGCGTTTTATCAAGCATTGGAAAGCCGTTTTACTATCGTTAGTAATTGTTGCTAGCGTTTTTCTAGTTTGGGACAGTATTTTTACAGAAAATGGTGTTTGGGGTTTTAATCCAGATTATCATTTAAACTATTTGCTTTTTGGAATGCCTATCGAAGAATGGATGTTCTTTTTCTGTATTCCCTATGCTAGCGTGTTTATTCATTATTCTTTGGCCTATTTTAAGCCTAAATTAGTGCTTTCAAAAAAGCTTACGCGTTTTTTAACCGTTTTTTTAATCCTTATTTTAGTTCCTATTGTAATTTTACATGCAGATAAGCAGTATACCTTTGTAAATTATTCCTTGTTAATCCTTCTTTTGGGTATTAGTCTTGGCTTTGGATTGCAGTATTTACGTAGATTTTATATCGCTTTTTTAATTATTCTAATTCCTTTTTTAATCGTTAATGGTATTTTAACTGGTACGGGGTTAGAAGAACCGGTTGTATGGTATAATAATAATGAAAATTTGGGAATTAGATTGCTAACGATCCCTATAGAAGATATTGGTTATGCTTTTACCATGATTTTTGGAAACGTGCTCTTGATTGAAAAGTTCAAAAAAATTGGATTATAAATCTAGCAACTTTTTGGCGGCTTTAAAAGGAGTGGTTTTGCCTAATTCTAGCCTTTCGATTTCTATTTTTAATTGGTTTTGCACTTTTTCGTTTTTATAAAAATTGTCTTTTAATTGCTTATCTATAGTAGATAACAGCCAATATGTATTTTGTTCATGACGTTTTTTGTTGAAAAGGCCGGTTTCTTTTGATAAGGTAATATAATCGGTGATTAATTCGGGAATTTCATTAATACCCGTTTTTTGAAGTGCGCTTGCAGTTAAGACCTTGGGTTGCCAGCCATTTTCTTTTGGAGGATACAAATGCAAAGCCCTACTAAATTCTCCTTTAGCAATATTTGCATTTTTTATATTTTCTCCATCTGCTTTATTAATAATAATAGCATCTGCCATTTCTATAATTCCACGTTTAATTCCTTGTAATTCGTCACCAGCACCAGCAATTTTTAAAAGCAAAAAGAAATCCACCATAGAATGCACTGCTGTTTCACTTTGACCAACTCCCACAGTTTCTATAATAATAGTATCGAAACCTGCAGCTTCACATAAAATAATACTTTCGCGTGTTTTTTGCGCAACACCTCCCAGAGAAGTACCAGAAGGAGAAGGCCTAATAAAAGCATTTTTATCGGTTACTAATTTCTCCATTCTTGTTTTATCCCCTAAAATACTTCCTTTGTTTATGGAACTGCTGGGGTCAATGGCTAACACCGCTACTTTTTTACCTAAATGGGTCATATGCGTACCAAAAGCCTCAATAAAGGTGCTTTTTCCAACGCCAGGCACTCCTGTAATTCCAATTCGTATCGACTTATTTGCATAAGGTAAACAACGCTCTAAAATCTGATTTGCTTTTTCTTGATGTTTTGTATTGGTACTTTCCACTAAAGTAATGGCCCTGCTTAAATAGGCAATATTACCTGCTAAAATTTGAGTGGTAAATTCATCTGTCGTCGTCTCTTTTTTTCGATTTACCTTTATTTTATTAGCAGCATTTTTATTCGTCGTTTTTGGTGAAGAAATGCCTTCTTTTTCCTGTAATGTCGATTTTTTTTTATGGGTCATTCTAAATAATGAATAAAATATAGGCGTAAATTTAGAAATAATTATTTCAAAAATGCGACACTTCTAAAAATCTATCGTTATAAAGACCAAATTAGACAAAGTCCGAAAGCAGACAACCATCTCCATTCACGATTTTTTTGTAAAAAGAAGAGTGGAAGTGGGCAAATACTAAGGAATTATTTTATGTTAAAGTTTTGTTTATAAGTATTATAGATGTAAAGAGATTATTTTCTGGAGGAAGATGTAATGCACAAGACGCATTCAAAAAAATTTAAAAGTCTATTCTTGAAAAGATAAAGGCATTTTAGAGTTCGGTTAAAAACAAGAGTAATTTATTAGAGTTTTGATACAGTAAAAATAAGGAAGGTTGAAGGAAAGTAAATCAATTAACCGTACAGAAATAATATAGAATATGGGTGCAAATCACTTTTTAAAGACAAAAAATTCTCTTAAATTCCATTTCTTTATTCATTCTAAAGTATCTATCTTAGCGGTTGCAAATAGTCACTTTTTACATGGAATTATATAAAGAAAATCAACTTAAAATATACAATTCACTTACCAAAAACAAAGAGGTTTTTACTCCGATTAATGAAGGTTCTGTGGGGATGTATGTTTGTGGGCCAACGGTTTACAGTAACGCACATTTAGGCAATGTAAGAACGTTTATGTTTTTTGATGTGTTATACCGATATTTATTGCATTTAGGGTATAAAGTGCGTTATGTTCGTAATATTACAGATGCAGGTCATTTAGAAAATGATGCGGATGAAGGTGAAGACAGAATAGCGAAAAAAGCGCGTTTAGAGCAAATTGAGCCTATGGAAGTTGTGCAACGATATACCGTTGATTTTCACGATGTGCTTAAAAATTACAATTTTTTGCCTCCTAGTATAGAACCAACGGCAACCGGCCATATTGTTGAACAAATTGAAATGATTAAAGAAATCATTGAAAAAGGATTTGCTTATCAAGTAAACGGCTCTGTCTATTTTGATGTTTTAAAATATAATGAAACAGGCAATTACGGCATTCTTTCTGGAAGAAAAATAGAAGATGCCATTCACAATACACGGGTTTTAGACGGGCAATCGGACAAGAGAAATCCTCAAGATTTTGCTCTTTGGAAAAAGGCCGAAGAGCGTCATATTATGCGATGGCCTTCTCCTTGGAGCGATGGTTTTCCTGGTTGGCATTTAGAGTGTTCTGTGATGAGTACAAAATATTTAGGTGAACAATTTGATATTCACGGGGGCGGAATGGATTTGAAATTTCCACATCACGAATGTGAAATTGCGCAATCTCAAACCTGTAGCGGATTGGCTCCAGTAAATTATTGGATGCACACAAATATGTTGTTGTTAAACGGCCAGAAGATGGCAAAATCTACTGGAAATTTTATTCTTCCAAATGAAATATTAACAGGGAAGAATACGGTTTTAAGCAAAGCCTTTTCGGCAAGTGTGGTTCGCTTCTTTAATATGCAAGCAAATTACAGAAGTATTTTAGATTTTTCTAGTGATGCTCTAGAAGCTTCAGAAAAAGGACATGCGAAATTAATGGAGGCCATTGGTTTTTTAGATAAAATTGAGGCAAATCAAACAACAACGTTTGATGTTCAAAAATGGAGAAAAGAATGCTATAAGGCTTTAAATGACGATTTAAATACCCCCGTTTTAATTGCTCATTTGTTTGAAGCAGTAAAAGTGGTTAATCTAATAAAAGAAGCCAAAGAAAGTTTAACTTCTCATGATCTATTAGAATTTAAGCGTTTGTTAAATACGTTTGTGTTTGATGTTTTAGGATTGACCAATGAAACTTCTCAAAATAATTCTGAAAAGGTAGAAGGGGTTGTATCCTTATTAATTAAATTGCGCAAAGAAGCGAGAGAAAATAAAGATTGGGCATTGTCTGATCAAATTAGAGATGAGTTAATTGCGCTGGGAATTCAGTTGAAAGATGGAAGAGAAGGAACTACTTTTACTATAGATTAACTTTGAAGAAAATAGCTATATATCCGTTTGTTTTGCTCGTTCGATTTTATCAAACAGCAATTTCGCCTTTTACGCCAGCTACATGCAGATATTCGCCAACTTGTTCTAATTATACCATTGAAGCTTTACAAAAGCATGGATTATTTGTGGGGGGCTGGCTTTCTTTAAAAAGAATTGTTAGTTGCAATCCTTGGGGAGGAAGTGGTTATGATCCCATTCCAGAAAGAAATATAGAAATAAAGAAATAAAGAAATAAAGAAAATATATGCGTTTTTTATCAATAGTTTGGAATCCTTCTATAGGAATCGATTTAGGTTTTTTTATCATAAGATGGTACAGTTTAATGTTTGTGGTGGCTTTTTTAACAGGCTTTCATTTGATGAAAAAAATTTATAAAAAGGATGGAATACCCTATGAAAAAATGGACCCATTATTTATGTATACATTTGTTTCTATGTTAATTGGTATGCGTTTTGGGGACGTGTTTTTTTATAGTTGGAATTATTATCAACACCATTTATTAGAAATTATTATTCCTTTTAAAAAGATCCAAGGAGAATCTGCAATCTTTGGTTTAATTGATGGATGGAAATTTACAGGTTTCACGGGGTTTGCTAGTCATGGAGCAGCCATCTCTATTGTTTTAACCATGTATTTTTATGCCAAAAAACATTTAAATAAACCTTGGTTGTTTATTCTAGATCGTCTGGGAATCATTGTTGCGTTGGCTGGGTTTTTTATTAGAATGGGAAATTTCTTTAATTCAGAAATCTATGGAAAAGAGACCGGTGGCAGCTTTGGCGTTATTTTTCAGGCTGCTGGTGAAACGATTCCTAGACATCCTACACAATTGTATGAGGCTTTTAGTTATCTAGTGTTATTTTTTGTTTTATGGGGCTTGTATTGGAAAACGAATAAGAAAGAAAAATCTGGGTATTTATTTGGGTTGTTTTTTGTTGTTCTTTGGTCATTGCGATTTTCCATTGAGTTTTTAAAAGAACCACAGGTGCAGGAAAGAGGCCAGGAGTGGTTTTTCAGTCCATTAAATACGGGGCAAGTTTTGAGTATTCCTTTAATTCTAGTTGGATTCTTTTTAATGTTTAGAAAATCATCGATGCAATCTAAATAAGTTAAATTCTAAGCCGAAAAAAAAGCTATATCTTACTTTGCTGTCGTTGTAAATTCTTTTTAAATCCGATCTATCGGTATATTGTAATAAGGAACTTATTTTAACTCTTTCGCTTAATTTATAGTCAAAACCTATAGATCCCGACCAACTAAAAGTAGAAACTCCTTGTCTGTGTATGGCGCCCAAACCAAGTATTGGCGTTATTTCAAAATTTATGTCATTAGAAAAAAGAGCATTAAATGCATATCCGGTAGCAAAGCCATATCTTAATAGGTTCATTTCAATATTTGCTTGTTCAACCTCTAAAAGATATACCAAATAACCTGTTGTATTTTGTGGTTTTTGGAGTTTTAATCGAAATAAAATATCTAGGGTTCCAGCTCTATTTCCCCGGTCATCTCCAAATGCTAGTAATTTTAAATCATGATACGTAGAAAAGCTCACGTAATCTTGTGAGTGTAATAAACCGCTACTCATCAATATTAATAAGAAGGTTTTAATAAGTTTGCGCTTAATAATCATAATTCTTTACTAGCTAATAATTAGCCTGCGAATATAGGGATAAGTAATGAGAATTATAAAAAAGAGCCCTAATTATATGAGATAAGAAGGGTTCCTTTTTAAGCTGAATTATAAACTATTGTTTTGTTTTTTCTTTGAATTTTTCAAATTTAGAACTTTCTGGTTTTGGCCAGCTATTGTTAGACGTGTCAATATCTGCTGTTTCTAAATCTGGATCAATAACCATACTTTTAATTTCTTGAGATGTTCTAAAAATCCGCGAAACTTGATGGTCGTTTCTCATCCAAATTTGAGCAGGAAAGACTTGTTTTTCTTTGGAACCATCTGCATAGGTTAATTCAACAATAATAGGCATTACTAAACCACCTAGCTTTTCAAAAACTACTTCATAGAAATAATTTGGAGCTTCTTTTAATTGCGCTTTTTCATCCTCAGATAGGGTAGCCATATGGTTTTTAATCCCATCGAAATCCATTGCTTTCATCGATGTTGTCTTTTCACCCTCTTTTTCTTGAACAAAATAGATTAATTTTCCTGCATACTCCTCTAAGTTCATTCCATAGCGAGTTGCTGAGGTTTTAGCAGCTTCTGTAGGCTGATCTGTTAGGTAAAACTTTTTAACTTCTTTAATACCAATATCGTTATTGTCTGTGGTATAAAACCATCCCCTCCAGAACCAATCTAAATCCATTGCAGAGGCGTCTTCCATGGTTCTAAAGAAATCTGCCGGGGTTGGGTGTTTAAACATCCAACGCTGAGAATAGGTTCTAAAGGCATAGTCAAATAATTCGGGTCCCATAATGGTTTGGCGTAACATATATAAACCAGCTGCAGGCTTGGTATAAGCATTTGGTCCAAACTGCTTTACATAGTCTCCTTGAGACATGATCGGCGATAAATTACTTTGATCACCACTCATATAACGAACAATATCTTTGGGTAAATTTCCCGTATTAAAATTAGGATCATAATCCAATTCGGCTAAAATTTCAACAAAGGAATTTAAACCCTCATCCATCCAAGTCCATTGACGTTCATCTGAATTCACAATCATTGGAAAGAAATTGTGGCCTACTTCGTGGGTAATAACTCCAATCATCCCTGCTTTTGTTCTTTCTGGAACTGTTCCGTCTGGATTAGGTCTTCCGTAGTTAAAGCAGATCATAGGATATTCCATTCCTTGTCTGTCTGCATGCACAGAAATTGCTTTGCTATACGGATAATCAAAGGTCATTTTTGAATATTCTACTAAGGTATTTGCCACAACTCTTGTGGAATGCTCTTCCCATAGTGGATTTCCTTCTTTCGGATACAAAGAAATTGCCATTACTGTTTTCCCATTAATACGGGTTGCCATGGCGTCCCAAATATATTTTCTTGAGGATGCGAAGGCGAAATCACGCACTCTTTCTGCTTTAAAGTGCCATGTCTTTGTTTTTGTTGAACGTCCTTTTTCTGCTTGTTCCGCTTCGGCCTGTGTTACAATAAACACCGGATTATCAAAAGAGGTTCTTGCTTGTTCAAAACGTTTGCGTTGTGCTAACGATAACACCTTTTTTTCGTTTTGTAATTCTCCTGTTGCTTCTAAAATATGGTCGGCAGGAACCGTTAGCTTTACATCATAATCTCCAAATTCTAAGGCCCATTCACTTCTTCCCCAGAATTGCATATTTTGCCATCCTTCTACATTGTCATACACCGCTAATCTTGGAAAAAATTGTGCAATGGTATAATTGTTATTCCCGTCGGGAAAAGACTCAAAACCAGATCTTCCGCCGTCTGTTACAGAGTTGTTAATTAGGTAATTCCATTTTATGCTAAATTTAAACGTATCTCCAGAAGCTAGGGTATTTGGAAGATTTACACGCATCATCGTTCTATTCACTACATAAGCCAAACTAGCCCCATTATTCGCCTTTACTTCTTCAATTTTAAAACCAAATTCTGCTGGTTTTTTTAAGTTTTCGCTTGTAAAAGTAGAGGGGTCATTAAAAGCTTTATTATCTAAGCTCTCCTCGTTTACCAAAAGAGTTTTAGAATCTGGTGCTCGCATGTTTTGATCTAATTGAACCCACAAATAATCTAAGTGATCTTTCGAATTATTATGATAGGTGATTTCTTCGCTGCCATACAACCTATTGGTGTTTTCATCCAGACGAATATCCATCACATAATCTACTTTTTGCTGAGAGTACTGATGTCCTGGTGCTCCAGAAGCGGTGTGCTGATCGTTAGGTGTAGGAAAAAGATCTTTAAGTTGTCTAAACTTATTTGAATCTGTTTGGCCATTTTGACTGTTTTTTGGGGCTTCTTGTGCAAAAATGCTTGCCGAAGTAAATAGCACCAATAGTAATAAGTTTTTTAATTTTTTCATGTAAATTATTTGTTCTTTTTAACTAGGTGGAAGGTAAGAAATAGAAAGCAATCTAAGATTGGTGTGATGAAGTTTTAACAAAGCTTTATTAAATAGACTTTTCATTTGCTCATAAAAAAAAGGCGATATATATATCGCCTTTTATAGTGGTAAAGATAAGGTGTTTTTTTAACCTTTAATATTGCTTTTAAATTGATCAAATTTACCAGTTTCCTCTTTTGGAAAACTATTGTTTGAAGTATCTATATCTGCTGTTTCTAGATCTGGATCTAAAGTGATTTTAGTGACTTCTTTCTCTGAAGAAAAGACTTTTGTTACTTCTTTATCGTTATATCTCCAAATTTGTGCAGGATATGTTTTTCTTTCTTTGGTACCGTCTTTATAGGTGAATTCAACAATAATAGGCATTACTAAACCTCCTGGTTTATTATAGGTGATTTGGTAATGGAATTTTGAATCTACTTTTTTATTTGATCCAAAGGCCAATCCTTCTGTGGTATCTTCTTCAAAATAAACCATTTCATCATTTTCACTATTGGCTCTTCTATATCTTGGTTTATAATTCTCAGGTTTTGTATCTGTTGAGTAATATTTTTTTACATTTTTAATACCGATATCGTTTACATCGGTGGTGTAAAACCAACCTCTCCAAAACCAATCTAAATCTACGCCAGAAGCATCCTCCATTGATCTAAAGAAATCTGCAGGAGTGGGGTGTTTAAACTTCCATCTTCTGGCATAGGTTTTAAATGCGTGGTCAAATAGTTCTTCTCCCATGATGGTTTCACGTAAAATCCACAAAGCAGTAGCTGGTTTTCCATAGGCGTTATTCCCAAAGCTGTATACATGATCTCCTTTAGACATAATAGGCGCAATGCTCGATTGATCTCCACTCATGTATTTTACAATATTTTTAGGATATCCTCTAGTTATTGGGAAATCTTTATCGTACTCTAATTCTGCCAACATTTCCATATACGAATTTAACCCTTCATCCATCCAGGTCCATTGTCTTTCATCGGAATTCACAATCATTGGGAAAAAGTTGTGTCCAACTTCATGAATAACTACTTTAATCATTCTGTACTTGGTTCTGTCTGAATAGCTTCCGTCTGGGTTTGGTCTGCCGGGGTTGAAACAAATTTGTGGGTATTCCATTCCCATTTGACCATCAACCGAAATAGCCTTATGATAAGGGTAATCAAAGGTGTATTTAGAGTAGGTTTTTAACGTTTGTGCAACAGCTCTTGTAGAATGCTCTCCATATAAAGGGTTTGCTTCTTTAGAATATAAAGAATAGGCCATTACCGTTTTACCATTAATGTCTACAGCCATTGCATCCCAAATAAATTTTCTTGAAGTGGCAAAGGCATAATCTCTAACATTTTTGGCAAAGAATTTCCAAGTTTTGGTTTTTGTAGAGAACCCTTTTTCTATTTTTTCCGCATCATCTTGTGAGACAATTAGAACGGGTTGATCAAACGTATTTCTCGCTTTAGCTAAACGTTGTTGCTGTTGCTTGGTAAGTACTTTACTTTCATTCATTAAAACACCTGTTGCGCCCAACATATGATCTGCAGGAGTTGTAATATTTACCGTGTAATCTCCAAATTCTAAAGCGAATTCACTTCTTCCCCAAAATTGATTATTTTGCCATCCTTCTACATTGTCATACACGCATAATCGTGGAAAGAACTGTGCAATTACATAGTTATTATTTCCATCTGGGAAATGTTCAAAACCAGATCTACCACCATCTGTTATATGATTATTAATATTATACCACCATGCAATATTAAACACAAAAGTTTCTCCAGAAGCCAAGGGTTCTTCTAAATTAATACGCATCATGGTTTGGTTAATCGTATGCGATAAATGATCACCCTTTGAATTGGTAACAGACATAATTTTAAATCCGCCATCAAAAGGAGCGTCTACATATGTTTTATTAAAACCATCTTTACTAAGAACACTTGGCATTTTACTCGTTGTAATATCTGGCGTTTTTGAATCTGATGCCCGCATATTCTGATCTAATTGCAACCATAAATAGTTTAATTCATCTCCTGAGTTATTGTGATAGGTGATTTTTTCATTTCCAGAAATCCGTTGTTTTGAATCATCAAGATTAATGTCCATCACATAATCAACCTTTTGCTGGGTGTATTTTTTCCCAGGAGCTCCAGAGGCGGTATGCTGATCGTTTGGAGTAGCCAAAACGTCTTTAAGTTGTCTGAACTTGTTTTGATTTGTGTGTCCTTGTTGTGTTTCTTTTTTTTCTTGAGCAATGTATGTTGTTGCTATAAAAAATAAAGAAAAGATGAGTAAGATAATTTTTTTCATTTTTTTACTAGTTTTTTAATATGCTCTAAAATTAAGAATAAGATAATTAAAACGTTAAAAAATGTTAAAACTTTAACAAAGCTTTATCATTCTCTATAGATAGCAATACGCTCTTTTTTTCTTTTTCAAGGTTTACTTTAATCATGTTTTGTTGTTTCTTGAAATCTTTCATCAAAACTTTATTCACTACTTCTAAAGAGGTTATTTCTTGAATATGAGTAATTTCTAAGTAGAAGTAAATAATATCGGCATCATATTCTTTTCCTAAATACGTGTAAATAACCTCTTTGTTGTTTATTTTTAAGCTGAAATTTTCTTTTAAATAGGTGCTAAAATAAATATCATTATTTGCCAACTCTCTATCGGTGGTAAGTTGCAAGTTAATATCGTTCTCCTTGTTTAATGTGAACTCTAAATCATCCATAAAAACATTCATAATAATTTGAACCGTCTCTTTTTCTTTTATAAAATTAATCTCTGTTAAACTAATGTAATATTTATGAGCAGAAAAAGAGAGCAGTGGAAGTATGCATAGAAGGAGGTATGTTTTTTTAAATTTCATTTGTTCGTTTATGTGTTATAAAATCACCGATTAGTCGAAAATTAGCACTATTTAATTTTCTTTAATAATGTCTAAATAGGTGTTGCTCTCTTGACGTAAAATTTTTATGACCTCTAATAACTTATTCTCCTGGAATAATTTTTCAATACCTAATGGATTACAATATTCTAAAAAATGGTAGTACCTTTCTGGGGGAATTTGTAGGTCTATTAAAAAGAATTTTTCACCAAGGGTTCTAAAAAGTTTCCTCGGAAACGATTTTTTGAAATTTAATTTCTTTACTAAGGCCCAATATTTAGCAGAGCCTTTAAAAGTCATGGTAATAGTGGCCCCTGCTCCAATAAAAGCCCTCGTAGGATCGGTTGCTACCACATGGGGGCGTACCCGTTTGTCTATTTCATCTTCTGTATCCCATTTATTCCAAAGCACATTAGAAAAATCTAAGGTTTCTGTTAGCAGTGAATCTTTCCTGTTTCCTGGCGTCGATTTACTGTCAATGCCCAAAATACCCAATAACATATTTCTTTTAATATCAAATTCTTCTAATTCAATAATATTAGGTTGAAGATAGATGGTTATTTTTTCATTCTTAATAATGGCATTACTTACTGCAGCGAAATAATCTTTATGTTGAATGGATGAAACCTTCAAAGAGTCTCCGAGAGAAACAATCATCTTAAATTGGCCATGATCGTTAGAAAAAGTTCCTTGCTTAGTTCTTAAATTAATAATGTTTGCACTTTCTACTTCTCCCTGAGGATCTAATACCATTCCAAAAATAAGATTTTTTTTATCTTGAGAAATAGCATTGAAAGTGATTAATAGGGATATTAAGAGTAGTTTTTTAATCATTATTTAAGCATATTATTAATTGGTTACATAATTGGTAGTATTTTTAGCCTGATTTGGAAATTTCTCACTCTCTATGAGTAAAAATTCGGTTAATTCAATGCTGTTTTTAGTTTTAAAAACGCTAAGAAGACCTTTTTTTTTGCAGAAATTTAAAAACTGATTGATGTATGCTTTCTTTATTTTTAAATTGGTCACAAAGAAATAATCTGTAAATAAGTTTCTAATTTTCTTCAAATTTACGTCGTCTAACTGCAATTCTTTTGCTTTTTTTTGTCGTCGAGCCTTCCCGTTTAAGCTACTTACCAAATTCTCTAAATTTACCGAAAGACTGGTGAAAGTTATGTTGGTAAGCGAATTATCTTTTGTCTTATTAGAATTAGCATAGGGTAAATTTAATGTTTTTGAATTTATAATTGGCAAATTGTGTGGCATTATGTCTTTATCCACATAAAAAATACTTCTCGTATTTAACGATATTTCGTCTAAAACATATGTTTTTTCCCTTAGGAAAATAGTTATCTGATTTTCTGAGATAAGTTCTTTTGAAATAAGAATCAATCGTTCTTCTAAATTTAAATGAGAAAAATAAAGATGATCTCCATCTTTAACTTGAATTTTAAAGACTCCAGCACTATTTGTAATACTTCCCATATTTGTCGTTGTATTCAAAACATGAACATCAGAAACTGAGTGTTTATCAAAAGTAACTTTACCGTTTATTACGGTTCTTTTTTCTTGACTTAAACTAATGGAGATTAAAAAAATAAAAAGAAGTGTTAGTAGGTTTCTCATGCCGCAAAGAAAAGAGTAGAACTTCTTAAAACTCTACTAAAAGAATTGTAAACTTATGTTAAATAAAAGCTTACTTCAAATTTCGCTGTACTTCTCGCTTTAGCACAATAACCGTAACAATCGTGGCCAAAGTATCTGCAATTGGAAATGAAATCCAAACGCCATTTACGCCATAAAACATGGGTAAAAAATAGGCTAGGGGTATTAAGAAAATCCCTTGCTTTAAAAGAGTTAAAAACAAGGCAGGAAATGCTTTTCCTGCCGCTTGAAAATAAGCAGAACCTATTAATTGCATGGTTATAATTGGAGTAACACTAAAGACAATTAACAAGGCGCTTGGTGTTTCTTCCAGTAAGGTTTTATCTGAAGTAAACACCGCAATCAATTCTTTGTTGAAAATTAGAATGACCACAAAAATGAATGTAGCAACCGAAGTTCCGTAAAGAATGGCTTTGTTAATGGTTTCTTTTACACGATCATTATTGTTAGCCCCTAAATTATATCCTGCAATAGGTAAAAATCCTTGAGAGACTCCCAAAATGGGTGATAGGGCAAACATCATTACTCGGTTAATAATACCGTATATTGAAATAGAAATTTCACTCCCATATTTAAAAAGTGAGTAATTTAATACAATCATTAAAATACTAATTGCACCTTGTCTTACCACGGTAACACCTCCTAATTGTACAATTTCTTTTACAATTTTAAAATCTAAAGAAAAGTTTTTAGGAATAATTTTTAATTCACTTTTCGATGATAAAAAGAAACTAAGAATAAAGATTCCGCAAGCGGCATAAGAAATGGATGTTGCCAAACCAGCGCCAAACATGCCCCAGTCTAAAAATTTGATAAAAATGATGTCCAACACAACATTGGTAATTGCGGGCACAATCATAGCATACATTGCGAATTTTGGTTTTCCTTCTGCTCTTATTACTGGATTGCCCATCATGGCAAAGGCTAAAAATGGAACACCGTAAATAATAACTTCAAAATAATCGGAAGCGGGGACTAAAATTCCGCCTTTAGCGCCAAATAAATTTAAAATTGGAACACTAAATAAAGTACCTAAAACAACAAAGCTGATGGCTAGAAAAAGGGTTAAACTAATTTGATTTCCAAAGGTTAAAAAAGCTTTTTCAGAATTCCCTGCGCCTAGGGTTCTGGAAATGATAGAGCTTCCTCCAATTCCAATCCCCATTCCAATAGAGGAAATTAAGAAAGCAATAGGTAACACAACGGTAATCCCTGCAATAGCTAAAACACCAATCCATTGACCCACAAAAATAGTGTCAACAATCATATTTAAGGACATCACTAAAATACCAATAGAGGCGGGGACGGCTTGTTTAATAAGAAGTTTGCTAATTTTTTCTGTGCCTAACTCGCCAGCTAAATTTTTCATAGATAAAGAAAGTACAAAGATGAGAATTATTCTAGGATTGATTTAACTTTTACCATTAATAATTGTGATTAAACTCATAATCTTTTTAAATTTGTTAAAAATCAATATAATGACGATGAAATTTGAAATAAAGCGAATTGTGAAAGCAGTGGATATTGATGATCTAAACCATGTAAATAACGTGGTGTATGTAAAATGGATGGAAGAAGTTGCTTTTGAACATTGGCAATATTTAACCAAAGACCACCCTTTGCCCGCTTATATTTGGGTGGTTGTGAGGCATGAAATAGATTACCATAAACAAGCCGTTTTGAATGACGAAATCAGTGCCAAAACGTGGGTAGGGAAAACAATTGGTTTTAAATCGGAAAGACATATTGAGTTTTATAGTAAAGGGAAGTTATTAGTAACGTCTAAAACGATTTGGGGAATGTTAGATGCCAAAACCTATAAACCAATTAGAATAAGAGAAAATGTATTAAACATACTGCAACCTTTTAAATAAAAGTATCTTTGCGTTACCAAAAAAAGAGACAATAGTATGGCAAGTTTTTTATCATTAGGAATTAAAAAAGAATTTATTCAAAGCATTCAAGAATTAGGTATTAAAAATCCGTCGGAAATTCAAGAAAAAGCCATTCCTATTTTACTCAATGCTAAAACAGATTTTATTGGTTTAGCACAAACAGGTACAGGGAAAACAGCCGCTTTTGGCTTGCCGATTTTACAGCATATTGATCCAGAAAATAACGCTGTGCAAGCATTAATTTTATCGCCCACCAGAGAATTGGTGCAGCAAATAAAAAAACAATTATTTAAGTTCACGAAATATTCTGAGGATAAAATCTTTGTTGAAGCTGTTTTTGGGGGAGAAAAAATAGACATTCAAATTAATAATTTAAAAAGAACTACCCACATTATTGTAGCTACTCCAGGAAGATTAATTGATTTAATTGAGCGGGGAGAGGTGAATTTAAAAGAAATAAGCACCTTGGTCTTAGATGAAGCCGATGAAATGCTAAGTATGGGTTTTAAACAAGATCTAAATAGAATCTTGAAGTATACCTCAGGGACAAGAAATACCTGGTTGTTTTCTGCAACCATGCCAGAAGAGATTCAGAAAATTATTAAAACCTACATGAATGCAAATGCCTCTCGCGTAGAAATTAATAGAAATTCGATGGTCAATAAAAACATTCGTCATCAATATATAAAAACAACCATTAAACAAAAATCTGACGCTATTATTGGGTATTTAGAGAAGAGAACTCATGAACGGGGTATTATTTTTTGCAGAACAAAAGCGGGCACTCAAAATTTGGTCAAACAATTACAGGAAGAAGGTTTTTCTGCCGATGCTTTAGAGGGCGATATGCAACAAAGAGATCGTGAAAAAGCCATGCGTGCTTTTAAAAACGGAAGTGTTCAATACCTTGTTTCCACCGATGTTTCGGCGAGAGGAATTGATGTAATGGGACTCGAATTTGTATTGCATCACCAATTACCGGAACAAACAGAATATTACACCCATAGAAGCGGTAGAACCGCAAGAGCTGGGAAATCTGGAACTTCAGTGGCTTTTATTCTACCAAGTGAATTAGAAAAAGTACATCAATTACAAAAGGAATTAAATATTCAGTTTACAGAAATTACTGTCTAATGAATTTTATCTATGCTTTAGATATTGCTGGTACTTTTGCCTTCGCAATTAGTGGTGCTTTGGTGGCTTCTAAAAAGGATTTTGATATTTTTGGCGTCCTTATTATTGCTTTTATAACTGCCGTTGGGGGCGGAATGTTACGCGATATTTTAATTAATGCACATCCCATCAATTGGATTGGTGATCTAAATTATATATGGACCATTATAATCGCTGTTGTTTTTAGCTATTTATTTAAGAGCAAAATCGCTCCGCTTAGTAAAACCATGTTTTTGTTTGACACCATTGGCTTGGGCGTCTTTACGTTATTGGGCTTACAAAAAGGCCTTCTTTTTCATTTACATCCTTTTGTAGCCTTGGTAATGGGGATGGTTTCTGCCGTTTTTGGTGGTGTATTAAGAGATGTGTTAACCAATGAAGTTCCACTAATCTTTAAAAAGGAAATTTATGCTTCTGCCTGTTTAGCAGGAGGATTAACCTATTTGTTGTTGTCTTACTTTCCCATTATACCAAATTTTCAATTTTCGATATCTGTTGCTGTTGTGGTGATCATAAGAACTTTAGCCGTAAAATACAACTTGGAATTGCCAAGAGTGAAAAATGATTTATTTGGTGAAAAATAAAGACATGCAAAAAATACTATTTAAAGACATAGAAGAAGTAAAAACTGCCGTTGGAAAAGAATTACCACTAAGTAAATGGATTACCGTGACACAGGTAATGATTAACGATTTTGCAAATGCTACCTTAGACAAACAATGGATCCATATCGATCAAGAAAGAGCGGCAAAAGAATCGCCTTTTAAAACCACGATTGCCCATGGCTTTATGTCTTTGTCGTTAATTTCAAAGCTTTTAGAAGAGATTGTTGTGATAGAGAATAGTGCTATGGGATTAAATTACGGATTAAATAAAGTGCGCTTCATGAATCCCGTTCCAGTAAATAGCAGACTTCGATTGCATGCATCGATCAAAGATGTTGAAGACTACAAAAAAGGGATTAAAATTACATTTCTCTGCACTATTGAAATCGAACATCAAGAAAAACCTTCTTGTGTAGCAGAATTTATAACCTTACTATTTGAATAATCACTTAAAAACTGAGCTATTTCTGACTTTTTATTCTTTTTAGGAAATCCACATTTTTGTCAAAGCCTTTTTTGAATACCGATATAAAAATAAAGAAACTAAAGGAATGAATGCCAGCATTAAATATTCCATGGATCCGTATAATTCTCTTCCTTCATATATAAATACGTTAAAGCCTGTTTGGAGAATCACCGCAATAAGCGCAATAAAAAAGATAGAGATTGCAAGTTTATTTCTTGCCAGCAGCAATAAAGATGCCATGACCGAAAAAAAAACGGCAATAGCAAAAACAGCAGTATAATATGAAGGCAATTGGTGAATCATGGTTTGTTGTTCCTCAGAATACATAGATTGAAAGTGTTCCGTTTTATAGGCTTGCTGAAGATACGCATGAACTCCCATGCTATTCCAGATTATTGAGCTAAAGGCTATTGTCCAAAATAGCCAACTAGGTTTGTTCTCTTGTGTTGTCATTTTATACCTTTTAATGGGGCATGATTAAAAATAGTAAAAATTTTTTGAATAGGCTATATATGTAAAGTATATTTGTCATTATGTGAATTTAATTTATCTAAATATATGTAAATCCATGATGAAAAATAATATATTTTGTAGAAAAGAAGTCCAAAGGTTAAATAAGATGAATACCTTTCAACTTCCATTATAATTAAAAAAAACGGCAATCATTATCGCTTTTTTAACCTTTACATTACTCATCTCGAGCAAGTTTTTGGATGCATCCTATTGGGTAAAACCTCTTTTATCTAACAAATTATTAATTGGTCTTTTGATTATTTCTATTCAAAATAAAAAATAGAAGACGAATATATAGAAAGTTTGCAAGCGCAATCATTCAGATTGGCTTTTATTCTAGGAGTAATCTATTCATTGGTTCAACCTATCGCTAATTATGTGGTTGCCTAATTTTGGGGTAAGGAAGCTGAAATTTTATATCATTTAGAATCCTTATAAGTCTTCTTTTATGTGTTACTTGTACAAATTATGTTTTTTCTAGTTTTGAAAAAGTCAATAATTAATGATAAAACTTTTAGAACACGTTTTTATTTACAAGTTGATGAGTATTGAAATTACGCCCGATTGCCAGAAAATGGAAAGAGGCCAATAATAAAGAATAATAAAGCTACATGAAAAACACACTAAAAGTGCAGCGTGCAATGTTAGATTTAACACAAGAAGATTTAGCGAAACGCATTGGTGTTTCTAGGCAAACTATTAATTCTATTGAAAAAAACAGGTATGCTCCATCAACCATTTTGGCTTTAAAACTATCTGCAATTTTTAATATTCCTGTAAATGATTTTTTTAAATTAGCAGAAAAGGATTCGCATTCTCTTGTGTTTATTTTTATACATGGAACAAATAGATCTTTTTATCTATGATTTTTAAAAACTTAGGGATGGGACTCTTTTATGATGTTATTATTTAACGAACTAAAGGAAATATTTTATAATAATTCCATAAATTATAGTAACTTTGCATAAGAAAGAAAGAATACTCTTCGTTATCTGACTATATTAAGTTTTATTTGATAATGGTATGTCCGATTCGTATTCGTTTTTATTCGAAAGAACCCATTACCATTAAAACTATATAATTTAGACCATGGCAAAATCGCAGCAGACCTTTAATAAAAGTGAAAAAGAAAAGAAACGCTTAAAAAAACGTGAAGATAAGCGTAAAAAAATGGACGCGCGTAAATCAGAAAGAGATGAGCACGGAACAGATGGAATTAAGTTTGCTTATGTAGATCACATGGGGAACTTAGTGGATACACCACCAGATCCAGATTTAAAAGTGGAAATAGAACTAGAAGATATCGCGATTGGTGTTACTAAGAAAGAAGATTTACCACAAGAAGATCCTGTTAAAAAAGGAAAGGTTTCCTTCTTTGATAGTTCTAAAGGATTTGGCTTTATTATTGAAGTGATTAGTGGAGAAAAGTATTTTACACACGTAAGTGGTTTGATCGATACAATTGTTGAAAATGATCAAGTTTCTTTTGAGCTAGAAAGAGGTATGCGTGGAATGAATGCTGTAAAAGTAACGAAAATAAATAAAGAGTAATTTATAAGAATTGAAGCTTTTGTTTCTATTCTTTTTAATCATAATAATCCGATACAATTCCTTGTATCGGATTTCTTTTTTCACGACTTTTTTTTTAGCTTTTTTATATAGAATTGTTTTGAAAAAACATCCTTCCGTAAGGATGCTGTAATCGTTTAAAAACTATCTTTGGTTTTTATTTTTTGTTCAACTTCCATAACGCATTTTTGACATCTAAGGTGATCACTAGTTGGAGGCTACACCTGAATACCTGTCTAACACACTACCGGCAAGACATAGGGCAATAAAATAGTACTATAGACAAATGAAACATCTATAACGAATTTTGGATAATTAAGTGGATAACGAATTTGAAACATAACCGCCTGCCCGCGGAAAGTTGGATAAAAACACTAATATAGACAGACACATGAAACTACCACACGCGAAACTCTACATTGTTCTTGCTTTTTTTGCTATTTATGTTATTTGGGGCTCTACCTATGTACTCAATAAAATCGTGGTAACAGAAATATCTCCCTTGTTTATGGCAGCCATTCGGTTTTCTATTGCTGGAATTTTAATTTTTATAATCGCCCTTATTTTAAAGAAACCATTATATATTACTCGAAAGCAACTGCTGAATTCTGCCATTGCTGGATTTTTATTTTTAGTTTATGGAAATGGGGTTTTTGTTTGGGGCCTAAAATATGTTGATTCTGGTTTTGCAGCCTTACTGGCATCTACCCAGCCTTTATTTGTCTTGTTATTATTACGTTTGATAGATAGAAAAACCATGCAGCGAAAGTCTATTATTGGTGTTTCTTTGGGTGCCATAGGCATGTATCTATTGGTAAGTCAAAAAGATATTACCACCTCTGAAGGAAGTTTATTGGGGATTTTAATGATTTTAACCTGTGTGTTAAGCTGGAGTTATGGAAGCGTGTTTGTCTCCAAAGCTGAACTTCCAACAAACTTTTTTGTAAGCACTGGATATCAAATGGTTTTTGCCGGAATCATGCTTTTTCTGGGGAGTTATTTTACTGGAGAAATATGGACTTCACCTATAGCATGGTCTTCTAAAGCGCAAGGAGCGATGTTATTACTTATTATTTTTGGCAGTATTATTGCTTTTACCGCATTTAATTATTTACTCCGAGAAATTTCGGCAGAAAAAGTAGCAACTTCGGCGTATGTAAATCCGGTTATTGCCATGTTTTTAGGTTGGTTCTTTTTGGATGAATATTTAACTACCCAGTCTATTATTGCTGCCGGTATTTTATTAACGGGTGTCTATTTTATCAATGCAAGAAAAAGAATTGCTAATATTTAATTGCTTTTATTCGAAATAAAGTTACCAACTAGCTTTATATCAATAAATAACGCGGGTTTAAAAATTTTACTTTGTTGGATATAAATTCTTTAGAAATCAAAACAATCTGTATTTTGGATATAACAATGACTTAGGTAATAATTTGCTGTTAACAGGTTATTATGAATAAATTTACTTGTTGTAAAACAGTACATTAACTCGTTCCTGATCTATCTTCTTGGTACAAAAAAAAATATTTTAAATTTAATGTCACAAGTAAAAATTTTAAAACGTACTAGAAATTTTATTAAAATAAACGACAACGACCTCAGGCATTTTTTTCCTTAGCCCTATTGTTGCCTTTCCTAGATAATTGTCGATAAAACTTTTGAGGCACTAACAAAAGAAAAAACAAAGAGGAATTTATTAATTAATTGCTTAAACACTTCAAAGTCTACCTACCTTTGTAGGCTTCATAAAACAACCACCTAATGGCAAACGAGATTAAAGGGCAAGAAGAAATTCTATATAAATTAAATATTACCGAGTTAAATGCGATGCAAGAAGAGGCAATCACAGCGATTAACTCAAATGAAAATACCATTCTGTTATCGCCAACAGGAACCGGAAAAACATTGGCTTTTGTATTGCCTTTACTAAACTTATTAGATTCATCATGTAAAGGGATTCAAGCCTTAATATTAGTACCTTCGAGAGAATTAGCCATTCAAATTGAACAAGTAATTCGCTCTATGGGATCTGGTTATAAAGTGAATGCGGTGTATGGTGGAAGGTCAATGGCTAAGGATAAAATAGAAATCAAACACGAACCTGCAATTTTAATTGGAACACCTGGAAGAATATCAGACCATTTTAGCAATAATCGGTTTTCTAAAGAGGATATAAAAATTCTTATTTTAGATGAGTTTGATAAATCATTAGAAGTGGGTTTTGAATATGAAATGAGAGGAATTATTAATCAATTAACTGCTGTAAATAAGCGTATCTTGACTTCGGCAACAAAGGGGGTTGAAATTCCAGAATTTGTTGGACTGAAAAAACCAAAAACCATTAATTATTTAGGAACTGCCGTTTCTAAATTAACGGTAAAAATAGTCGTCTCTCCGGCGAAGAACAAGTTAAATACTTTGTTGCATTTATTAAATCATGTTGGAAATCAGCAAGGAATTTTATTTTGTAATTTAAAAGACACTATTCAAACGGTAAGTGCTTTTTTAGAAAGTAAAAATATTAGTCATGGCTGTTTTAGCGGAGGGATGGAGCAGAAAGACAGAGAGCGCTCTTTAATTAAGTTTAGAAATGGAACCAATCAATTATTAATTGCAACCGATTTGGCGGCAAGAGGGATCGATATTCCAGAAATGAAGTACATTATTCACTTTGAGTTGCCTTTGTATGAAGAGGAATTTACTCATAGAAATGGTCGTACCGCACGAGTTTCTGCAAAAGGAACGGCTTATGTGTTAAAGTGGAAAGCCGAGCCATTACCTAGTTTTATTAAAAATTCAAAAGAATTAGATATCAGTAAACAAGCAATTAGAAAGCCTGTGTTTTGGGAAACTTTATTTATTTCTGGAGGCCGAAAAGACAAAATTTCTAAAGGGGATATTGCTGGCTTATTCTTAAAATTAGGGGGCCTTACCAAAGACCAATTAGGCTTAATCGAATTAAAGCAAGATTGTACATTTGTTGCGGTACCAGCAACCATTGCCGATGAATTGGTTATCAAGTTAAACAATACTCGACTAAAGAAGAAAAAAGTACGAATTACTAGTATCTAAGCGCTGTCTTACTTAAGAAATGAAAGAAGAAACAAAAAATAATAGCCAAGAAGTAGAAATTTGTATCGCAACGTTACAAAATTTATTAGCAGATACCAACCAATTATTTGAACTTTCTGATTCTCAGCGCGTCGAGTTGTTAAAAGTAGCCGGCTTGTTATCGAGACCCAATCGCGAAGAATTTACACGCAGAAAGAAAGACGCAAAGAAAGCGGCAAAGCGCAAACAAGTAGAAAGAGACAAGCACGCTCGTAAAGATACCGGCATTCGAAGTGCCAGAGAATCAAGCATCTTTACAGCACCCAAAATGCTGGAAATGGCCGATTTAACAAACAAAGAAACGCCCGAATTAGAATCGCCCCGTGCTTGCTATGTCTGCGATAAAAAATACACCAAACTGCACCATTTTTATGATACCATGTGCAGTGATTGTGGTGATTTGAACTACGCAAAAAGATACCAAACAGCCAATGTAAAAGGGCAGGTCGCCGTTATTACGGGATCTCGTTTAAAAATTGGCTATCATATTTCTCTAATGTTATTAAAGGGAGGAGCTACCGTAATTGCAACTACACGTTTTCCTGTAGATGCTGCATTGCGTTTTTCTAAAGAAGCCGATTTTATGGAGTGGGGGCATCGCTTAAAAATTCATGGTCTCGATTTAAGACATATTCCAAGTGTAGAAATCTTCTGTAATTATATAGAACAGAATTATGAAAAACTAGATATTTTAATTAACAACGCCGCACAAACCGTTAGACGTCCATCTGGATTTTATGCACACCTTATGGCAAATGAAGAACGTCTCTTTGAAGGTTTACCAGCATTTGCCAAAGAAGTACTAACCGATCACCAAAAATGTTTACAAGAATTAAACGGGTTAGCAACCACCACTTCCGCGGTTAAAAACATGCCAGTATCTTGGCATGGTCCAGAACCAGGCATTGGTTTAAGGGCTTCCGCAAAGCTTTCTCAGATACCTTATAGTTTTGATGCGAGCTTGGTGACTCAAGAAGTTTTTCCGGAAGGAAAATTAGATGTCGATTTGCAGCAAGTTGACTTGCGTAAAACCAATAGTTGGCGATTAAAACTCGGCGCTATTGAAACTACCGAGATGGTAGAGGTACAGTTGGTGAATTCAATAGCCCCCTTTGTATTGTGCAACCGATTGGCCGAATTAATGAAAAAGGAAAATACGGGACAGAAGCATATTATCAACGTGTCTGCTATGGAAGGAAAATTTCATACTTTCTCAAAAGAATCACGTCACCCACATACCAATATGGCAAAAGCGGCTTTAAATATGTTAACTCATACGGCCTCAGCCGATTTGTCTAAATACGGCATCTATATAAATGCCGTTGATACCGGTTGGGTAACCGATGAAGATCCTATAGAGCTGGCAAAAAAGAAACAAGAAGTACATGATTTTCAACCTCCACTAGACATCGTAGATGGCGCTGCTAGAGTTGTAGACCCTTTATTTGACGGAATTAACACCGGGAAACATTGGTGTGGGAAATTTCTAAAGGATTACTTTCCAATTCCTTGGTAACCGTTTTATTTTATACTTCCTGTGCAATCTGGCGTAAACAATAGAAAACGATGCTCCCGAATGGATTGTGTGCAAAAATGACGAACATGATCATTCAATACCTTAAATATGCATTAAAACACTAAACAATAGCGTATTATGATTTATGTTAATCCAGGTGCTCCTGAAAAAAGAAACCTAAGTATAATAGAGGAAAAAATAAGGGAACATAAAAATTGATTGACAAGAATATTTGCTTAGAGGGGAATCGAAAGAAAACAACATCATATAAGCTAGACGATTATTCCAAACTACTAATCACCCATATGAGGGTAGATTTACTGCTAAAAAGTTGGTACTCTGCATCAATCTTTTTTAATTGACTTTCAATGAGTTTTGCCTCTCTGAAATTCACTAAAAACAGGGAGCCTTCGCCGAGATTAAACTTTCTTTCTTCACTTTTAACTAACTGTTTATAGTCTGTTACAAGGGTTAAAAGTAGTTCATATTGCGTTTGATACGAAGCTATTTCTTGTTGGACACTTGTTATTTTGTTTTTTAAAGTTACTTTGGTTGCAGAAATATCAAAGTCGATATTTTGTATTTTTAGTGTTGCCAATTTTATATTGGCGCGCTCTTTTCTTAAAAATAGGGGAAAACTAATGGTAAGGCCGCTTTTGTAATTCGCGGTATTTAATGAATTAATTTGGTTGTAATCGCTTGTCAAAAAATTGTATTCTAAATCTATTTGTGGCAATAGATTGTTAGTTTGTAACCGCCTGTTGATCGATAAAATCTCTTTTTTAGTTTGAAGCTCCAGTAGTTTGGGATGATTTTCGAGTACATCATTAGTAAGGTCTAAAACGGAACTGTTTAACACGATATCCACACGATTAATGGTGTTGATGTCTGGGATGACGTTATTTTCTAATTCTAAGGGTAAATTGTTTTCGAGCCACAAATAATTAGAAAGCACCAAGGTTGATTTTAGATACCCAATTCGAGCCTTTTCGAAGTCCAATAACCTATTTTTTAGATTAATACTTGCCTCTAGTGTATCAATAGCCGGTTTGTCGCCTGCTATAAAACTCTGTTTTACATTACTTAATCTGATGGTTGCATTCTCTACATACTCTCCATAAATAGTTGTTGATTGCTTGTTTTTAAGCCAGTTAAAATAACTGGTAATCGCATTATATAGAATATCATTCACCAGTAAATCTTGTGCAGCTTTGGCTTGTTTTAGATATAATTTTGCTTGCTGCAAAGTGGCCATTCTCTCATTGGTGAGTAATCCTTTTGCTAAGGATATAGAAATACCAGCACTGTACAAACCATCTGATGGAGTGCTTAATTCTGGGTTTAAAAAGGAGCCCTCATTATTTTCGTAATTTGCTTTTAATTCTACACCATACCAGGTAGGAATTTTAAACATGGCGTTTAGCTTATCGTAATAAGAGGTATTCTTGAATTTTTTACGATCGTAATCTACTTCAATTTTAGGGTCAAAAGCACCTCTCGATTTTAATAATTGCGCTTCGCTTTCGCTAGTAATTAATCGGGCTTGTTTTACAATAGGGTGGAATTTTTTCACATAACCGATGTATTCTTCTAATGTTAAAATAGTCTTATTTTCTTGTGAAAAACTGGCGAAAACAGTACATAGAGAAACAATGAAAACGAGTTTATTGGTCATGCTTTCTCTTTTGAAGGATCTGACATTTTAGAGGGCTGATAAAAGTTAGGAGGGAAACTATTTATTTGACGCCATAATTCAAACCAAATAGGCACGTTCTCCAATAGAGCAATGGTTTTTACGCCAGAGCCTACTCGAATGGCTTCTGGCCACTCGACATCATTTATATCGGGTTTTATTAATACCCGATACATGCCATTGATACTAATAAAGTTTTCAATTGCTACCACTTTCGCACCATAGGTGCCGTAAGATACATTAGGCCATCCGCTAAAAATAATAGCCGGCCAACCATCAAACTGTACTCGAACGTTTTCTCCAAGATGTATTAATGGTAAATCTATTGGACGAACATACATTTCTGCAGCCAGTTCATAATTAGCAGGCATAATACTTACCAATTGCTCACCCTCTTTAAAGGTTTCTCCAATCCCAGATTTGATAGCCCTATTAATATATCCATCTTGAGGAGAGGTTACAAAAAGTAGGCTATTTCGCTTTCTATAATTGGCTAAATCAGTTTCTAATTTAGAGACTTGTGCTTGGGTGTCAAACCCATCAGATTGCGCCGTAAATAAATCGCTTTGTGTTTTTGCTAATTTATCTGCATAGCTAGCTTTTATGGTTAAAATAGAAAGTTTTCCATTTAAAACATTGTTTTTGGCGCTTAAAAATTTGTTTTCTTGAGAAATTAACTTTGCGGTTGCTTCTTGCAATTTAGATCTTTTTTCTTCAACATCTTTAACCGCTTTTAGTCCTTCTTCTTGCAAGGTTAAGGTACGTTGATATTGAATCTCTGCAATGCTTGCATTTATTTTTGTCGCTTCATAATCTATGCTATCACTTTTTACCTTTAAATGGGCTTGTAATAATTTGTTTTTGCCTTGTTCTAAGTTGAGTATGCGCTCTTGCTGTAATGCAATTCGTTGATTTTTTAGTGCACCTACTTTGTTTTTATACGCTTCTACAGAAGACGATTTGGCGTTTAGCTGATCATCGGTTCGTTCTGCTAATCGTTCATCAAAATATTCGCTCTTTACCTCAGAAATACGAAGTATGGTGTCTCCTTTTTTAACAAAATCGCCTTCTTGCACGAACCATTGCTCAATACGTCCAGGAATTTGCGATTGTAGCGTTTGCGGTCGGTGATTAGGTTTTAATGTGGTAACATTTCCTTTGCTTGATATATTTTGTGTCCAAGGTAAAAAGAGAACAGCCAATAATATAATAGAGAAGACAAACAAAAACTTTTTAAAGCCTTTGTGGTATTCTCTGGTGAATATTTCTTTTCCAGACTTAAAGCTTGTTAAGTCTATATCTTCCGACACTTTATTATTAGAGATATTTAACATGGCTTACAAATTATGTTCAATATTAGCAGTGATTATTCCTTTATTAAGGATAATTAGTTTATTGCAATTCTTTTTCCAGATCTCATTATTACTCACCACAATTAAACTCCAAGGTTGCGCTGGATTGGTTAAAAAACGAATAATTTTCATGGCTTCTTGTTTATCAAATTGATCTAAGGGATCTTCAAGAATTAATACTTTTGGTTTTTTTACGATGGCTCTTGCCAGAACCAACTTTTTAGAGATGGTATAGGCAATTTGTTTTCCTTCTGGTTTTAAAAAGGTATTTAGCCCATTTGGTTGTTGTTTTAAAAAATCGGTTAGGCCAATATGATTAAAAGCCTCGTAAATAACTTCATCGTTAATCTCCTTATTTCCAAAGGTGACGTTTTCTCTAATAGTTCCTTCGAAAGGGTTTTCTTCGGAAAGAGATAAGCCTAAATTTGCCCGATATTTATTAATGAACAAACTCTCAATAGATAAATTATTTATATATATATGGCCAGCCGTTGGCATAATAACTCCTGTAATAAGTTGTAACAAGCTCGATTTACCTGCGCCACTTTCTCCTTCAATAAAAATCCTATCTTTAGGGTGTACCGTAAATGAAATATTTTTTAAAATAGGGTTGTTTCTATTACTCACTTGATAGGATACATCTTTAAGCTCGATGTTTAAATGAGTATTATTCTTTATCAATTCTCCTTTTTGAGATTCAATAGGCTTGTCTACCACTTGACCCAATTTCTCTATCGATGTTAATACGTCATAAAAGGACTCTAACCCTAAAATTAATTTCTCAACAGAGTTAATAACCAGTAAAACGATGATTTCTGCAGCCACAAACTGCCCTATATTCATTTGTTGATTTAACACTAAAAATCCTCCAGTAAATAACAAGCCAGCAGTAATTAATACTTTAAAGCTAATCATTTGTTTGTATTGTAGGATCAATATTTTAAAATGATTTTCTCTCGAGATCAAATAATCGTTAACCAGTGAATCGCTCTTTTGCATCGCTAAATCTGTACTTCCAGAGAGTTTAAAACTAATAACGCAACGTGAAATTTCTTGCAACCAATGTGCTACTTTGTATTTGTTTTTAGATTCGTTTAAACTAGTTTCTAATCCTTTTTCGGCGGTATATTTAAATACGATGTAAATTAAAATCATTAATAAAAAGCCGAAAACGATAAAAAATGGATGATAAAAAGAGAGTAGAATCAGCGCAAAAATAATTTGTAGAAATGCAGAAGGAACATCAATTAAAATTTTCGATAAGCCTTTTTGAATGGTTAAGGTATCAAAGAATCGATTGGCTAATTCTGGTAAATAATAATTGCGTAATTCGTTCATTTTTATCTTCGGTAAACGATAACTCAACTCCAAAGAAGCACGGGTAAAAATACGCTGTTGAATGGTTTCTATTATGCGCATTTGCATTAGCTTTAAAACACCTGAAAAAGCAACTCCAATAGTAACTAATACAATCAAAACTATCCAGGACGCCGTAATTTGTGCTCCTTGTAATAAGTTTATAATGGTTTGGATTCCAAGAGGTAAAGACAGTGCTACAATACCTTCAAAAATGGCATAATACCCAATCTGGAAAATATCTTTACGCTCTAATTTTAAAAGGCCTATTAATCGTTTCCAAGGCGACAAGGTGTTATTTTCCATGCATTAATGTTTTTAGTGCTAAATCTGTAAAAAAATCTGTTGGGGTGTTTTTATTGTCACAATTTGTGATTGTTTTAAAATGAATTTTTATAAACTGCTGGTGCAATGCACTCTCTATAATGGTGCTGGCAAAACTTAAAGGATATTTATAGCTGCTGTCATATGCATTGATGATTTCTGAGAGTCTTTGTACTACGCGCTTATAAGGAATAAAATACCCCTCTTTATTTTCTGAATCTACTTCTTTCGTTAAGTACGATTTAGAGTTTTCATTAATGATAATCTTATTGAGCAATACTTCGTTAATATGAATGTATTTACGGTCTTGCTTCGTTGTTCTGGTAACCACTTCTATCGCTTTATACAATTTATTTTTATCGGCATTTATGGTATATGTTTCTATAATTAGTTGATATTCTATCCAGTTCCAATACCAAGAAGTAAGGTAAATTAACAGTTTGTGTTTGCTCTCAAAATAACGATATATTGAACTCTCGTTTGAGCCCATAAGCTGTCCTAACTTTTTAAAATTGAATTCCTCAAAACCAACTCCTTCAATAAGGATAATGCTGTTTTCTATAATTCTTTTTCCTAATGAAGAGGATTCAGGGTCTTTTAAATAAATACCATTTGGAACCTCTATTTTAATGTTTGAAAGTAGTCTATCCATAATAAAAATTAAATACTTGCAAATATAATAGTAATACTATTAATTATGAAATTTATTTACATTAAAATCTTTCATTAAAAAAGGAACCTTTTAGATAGATATTTATCTTTTCTTGAAGTAACCAATAAAAGGTAGATAGCACGACTAAACTTATAAATAGCACCAAGACCGCTGTAGTGTTTTTATAAATATTATTCCCTATATTTGAGAGTGCTGCCACTCCAGTGAGTCTTCCTATGCACAAATAACCATCAATTATTAAAATTTTTTACGGGTTATTCCGGCAATAAAGCAGAGGGCATCATCAGGGAAATAAGGTAAAAGGAAAATATTAAAGAATCCATTGAGAGATTCTTCGGAGAGTAAATAATCATAGGGCAGTAATATTTTTTTAGGTAAGAGTTTTAGGATGATTTTAGTGCCAAAAAATCGGTCTAAAGAGATCTTGCCAAAAGCCAAAAACATAACCACCTAACAAGGCAGAAAACGGATCTGGAATAGTAGCAACCAACACCCGAGCAAGTTGTAGTACAATAAAAATAAAAGCTCCACGATACCCAAACGATTCAATATAGTCTTTAAAAAAAACACTTTTCGTTTCAAAGTTTTTTAAAGACACTTTTTCTAGCAGCTTTGTAAGGTTGTCTGGTAAAAAAAGTAGGACCCTCTATATAGAATAAAAGCAACCACCAAAAAAACAAGGCTTAGGAGTGGAACATAAAAAGTTTGCTTGAGTTTCTTTTTAGTCAGACTCATATAACAAGCTTTAAAAATTGTAATTACAATTTAATAAATAGTTAATACTTATTATATGATGTCTGTCATAAAATTATCTGGTGTTTTGTGAAATTCGTTAATAATTTCTTCCTGATAATATAAAGGAATCCCCTTTTCAATGCTTGTATTTTATTGTCTTAAAGATGCTTTTCTATTGCTGCTTTTTAATGAACATTATTAAAAGGGTCTTACTCTTATTATTCTTCTAGTTGACTCATTAACATTTCGTGGTCATATTGGCAACAACCAGGTAAATTTTTGTAAGCCTCTTTATTACCAGCCATCTTTTCTGTATCATATCCTGCTTCTGCAATCGCGTTATGAATTTCCATGGCATTGGTTTTAGAATCATCGAAAGACACGATTGCATTCTTTTTAGCTACGTCCCAACTTGCAGAGACCACTCCTTCAACACTCGTTGCTGCTTTTTCAATGGTTTTTTTACACATTACACAGTTACCTCTAACACCAAAAGCCAAATCTGTAGAGGCTATTTCTGTAATTACCTCTTTAGTAATCGTTTTTGTTTCTTTTTTTGTTTCACTTTTACAGCTTGTAAACCCAATAGCGATAATAACAGCTACACTTAATACGATGTTCTTCATTTTTTTAAAATTTAATTATTATTATTATTATTATTTGATGATTTGTTTTACTTCTCCACATGCAAGCATTGCTTTGCCATAATATGGATTCATTACTTTTTCTTCTTTACTCAACCAATAAGCACCTTCATTACTATCTGCCATTGGACAGAATTGACGATACACTTTTTCATTGATACTAAAAACTTCAATTGCATTCGTTAGCTCGAAGGAAAGCTTTTTAAAATGCATTCTTTGTTCTTTGATATTTACCGTAATTAAGATATTACCGGCTGCTCTCTTGATTCCTTTTTCTATAATCATCCATTGATTATGAGCCTCTTTGTCTATTAATAATTTCATATCAACGGTAGATAAATGTTCTAAGAGTATTTTTGATACTTTCTGTGTCTTTTCGGAATCATCTTTCACCAAAGCGTCTTTCAATATAATATAATCATTAAAAACGGTTTTTAATTGCTGTTGAAAGTCCTTAGACACGACCAACCTTTTAGTTCTACTGGAGGTATTCTCTTTATCTAGGGAAGTTGTTTTTTCCAGATCAAGTTGTCCTTTATCACCAGAAAATACCTGAGTTTTTTCCTTATTCATCATCGATTTTTTACCGCGTAATTGTGCGGCAGCATCTACCGTAAAAGTTCCATTGGTTACAATTTCATCACCCATATTTAAGCCTTCTAAGATCTCATAACCCTCACCAATTTTAGTACCTAATATGATTTCGTGCATTTCAAAAACCGGTGCTTCAGGATTGGTTTTTACGTAGACCACAGAACGCTTTCCGGTCCATAAAATAGCTGAGGCAGGAGCCATTAATCGCTGTTTGTCATCTCTTGAGATTCCTGTTATTTGACCTTCTACAAACATTCCTGGTTTAAAAACATTATTTTTATTATCTAGAACAACTCTCAATTTTACCGTACGTGTTTTGGTATTTAAAATAGGATCTATAAAAGCTACTTTTGCTTTAAATTCTTTTTGGGGATATACGTTGGTTGTAATGCGTATCTCTTGTCCTTTTTTGAAGGCATTGATTTGGTTTTCATAGACATCAAAATTTGCCCAAACGGTTTCTAGGTTCGCCATTTTAAGTATCGTTTGACCTTGCTTTACATAATCACCTTCTGCAACCAATTTTTCAGAAATGGTACCTGAAACAGTGGCATAAACAGGGAAGTTTTTAAGTACTTCTGCGGTGGCTTCAATTTCATTGATTTGACTTTCTGAAAGTTTCCATAATTTTAATTTATTGCGCACTGCTTTATACAACAATGGTTGATCTTTTTTTAAAGAGGCTGCTGTAAGTAACTCTTGTTGAGCGGTATAAAGTTCTGGTGAATAGATATATGCTAATAATTGACCTTTCTGTACTTTTTCTCCTGTGAAATTTATAGTAAGATGCTCTATTCTTCCAGAAAAATAACTCACTTGTACAACATTGGATTCTTCATTTTCTTCAATCTTACCAGATAATGTAATACCCTTATCTGCTACTTTACCCGTTCCAATAATAGATGTCTGAATATTGGCTAAAGCCACTGCATTTTTAGATAATTTGAATTCATTTGCCAATAGGCCATCGCTACTACTTTGGGCAGGAATCAATTCCATTCCACAAATGGGACAATTCCCTGGTTCTGATTGCATAATCTGAGGATGCATGGAACAGGTCCACATTTGATTGCTTTCTTTTGCTGCCACTTGATTATGTGCTATCTCCGCATGGGATATACCTCCAAAAAGCATCCAACCCAAAAGGACACCAGCGGCTAATAGTACGGTATAAAGTATGATTCTTTTCATGTTTTATTTTTTATTTCGTTTCGATAATTTTCTCACGGAAGGTGAGGAGGTAAACCAGAGTAAGAATCCGCTACATATAGTAATTAATCCCATGAGAGAAAAGATTCTTAAAACGATGGTATTAAAGTTATCTCTTCCTTCATAATCCATGGTATGTGTCATCCATAAAAAATCAAACCAACGCCAACTGCGATGTCTTACCGTTTGAAATGTTCCGTCATTAATAGATATATAGGCCTTAATAGCATCTTCCGATTCATAGGATACCACATAAGCGGGTAAGAGTTTTTCTCTGTATTCGTGATGTTTTCCTGTTTCATGAATCGTTTCAATGTTGGCAACCACTAAACCACTCTTCATATGTTTTTTTGCGATATACAAGGCCTCTTCTTTGGAAATATTCGTTTTCAAAACACCATCAATGGCATTGTATAGTTGCTCATTGTTCACCCAATAATAGGGTGCATTATTAAGGTCTCTTATTTCTAGCGTTGCAATACCATTTGTAACAGCGAGCAGCGACGGGCTCATGAGTTTGTTAAATGTTGTGGGAATGTATTCGCTACTTTTAAAATGGTCTCCGTGAATATCATCAATATCTGTCCAACTAAAGTACATACCACTAATCGTCCAAAGTAAAAATTGAATTCCCATAAATAAACCCAAATAACGATGTGTTTTCCTGATTTTTAATGCTGTGTGTCTATTTACCATATTTATTGATTAATTTTAAATGGAAAGCGAATGCTTACCTTTTCCCAAGAAAGAGAAATAGCGCCTTCGGTTTCACTAATTTTAGTTACTTTATATTCTAATTGCTCTTTAATTTCATCAGAAATACTCGGTGTCACTTTAAATCGAATCACATCATCGGCAGCATCATAATCGTCTTTTCCGTGTTGATTCCAGTTTTTATTAATCAGTATAGTCCAATCTTCTTTTGATGGAATCGTAAAGAATCCGTATTTCCCTGCTGGCAAGGTTTCCCCTGCAATGGTTAGCGCTTTGTTTGTTTCTATCCAAGTAGCGTTATGTGCTCCAGCTTGCCAAACAGACTCATAACGAACTAATCCACCGAAAATAATTCGTCCTCTTACCCTGGGCGATGAATACTCTAAATGAATATGTGCATCTTGAATCATTGCCATAGCCGATGTATGCGGACTTAATACTTTCTTTTCTGATGAAGCTTGTTCTTTGGATGTGTCTATATCCGATTTTTTTGTTGCTGTTTTACAACTTAAAATGGATAGCGTGAATACGAGTACTATGATTATATTTTTCATTATTTATATTTTTATATTTCTTAATCTCAAGGCATTTGAAATGACAGATACCGAGCTAAAACTCATGGCCAATGCCGCAATCATAGGCGACAGTAAAATTCCGAAAAAAGGAAATAAAACGCCTGCCGCTATTGGAATGCCAAGGGTATTGTAAACCAATGCGAAGAATAAGTTTTGTTTAATGTTTTTCATTACTTTGTTGCTTAAATTTACCGCCTTTACAATGCCCTGTAGATCGCCTTTTACTAGGGTAATCATAGCACTTTCTATGGCAACATCAGTTCCTGTGCCCATGGCAATTCCCACGTCACTTTTTGCCAAACCAGGTGCATCATTAATACCATCTCCTGCCATAGCAACGACATTCCCCATTTCTTGCAATCTCTCAACTTCCTTGAGTTTATCTTCGGGGAGCATACCTGCCTTAAAATGGGCAAGATTGAGCGCTGATGCTACCGCTTGTGCCGTGTTTTGATTATCGCCCGTTAGCATGATCACTGCGATCCCTTTTTCTTGAAGTGCTTTGATGGCTTTTGCACTGGTTTCTTTTATTTTATCGCTAATAACTACGTAACCAACAACTGTTTTATTTACCGATAAGTACGAAACGGTTTTACCTTGGTTTTGATAAGTTTTCGCTTTTTCCTCCATTTGCAGAGAGATTTCTGCATGGGCATGTTCCATCATTTTTGGATTCCCTAATGAAACCTTTTTGCCCTGTATAGTAGCTTCTACTCCTTTACCTGTTACCGCACTAAAAGCATCTGATTTTAAAAATTCTATATTTTGCTCTTTCCCATAGTTCACGGTAGCTTCTGCCAATGGATGTTCACTATTGCTGTTTATTGAAACAATATATTGAAGCACTTCTCTTTCACTAAACCCTAGCTTAGGCAAACTCTCAGTAAAAGCACCCATTTCTTCTACGGTTGGTTTTCCTTGCGTGATGGTTCCTGTTTTATCAATGATAAGAGTGTTTACCTTGTTTAATTTTTCTAGTGCTTCGGCATTTTTAATTAATACGCCATTTTGAGCACCTTTCCCAACTCCCACCATTACAGACATTGGTGTTGCTAAGCCTAAAGCACAGGGACAGGCAATGATTAGTACAGCAATCGCATTCACAAAAGCATACACATATACCGGTTCGGGGCCCCAAATGGCCCATATAGCAAAGGTTAGCAAAGAAATAAAAACAACAACAGGCACAAAGAAACCCGATACCTTATCTGCTAGATTTTGAATGGGTGCACGACTCCTGCTCGCATTATTAACCATCTGAATGATTTGAGAAAGTAAGGTATCACTGCCTACTTTTTCGGCTTTCATTAAAAAAGATTGATTCCCATTGATGGTGCCACTTTTTACTTTATCGGCAACAGTTTTATTTACAGGGATAGGTTCTCCTGTAATCATAGATTCATCAATCGTGGTATCGCCTTCAGTAATTGCGCCATCCACGGGAATTTTTTCACCAGGTTTAACCTTAAGAACATCATTTAATTTTATGAAATCGATAGCTACTTCAACCTCTTCACCATCAACTATTTTTATAGCCCTATTAGGGGCTAATTTTAATAATTCTTTTACTGCCGAGTTAGTTTTACTATGTGCACGAGCCTCTAAAAGTTGCCCTAAAAGGACCAAGGTAAGTATCACGGTGGTGGCTTCAAAATAGACATACACAGCGCCAGAATCTGCTTTGAATTGGCTAGGGAAAAGATCGGGAAAGAACATCCCAAAAACACTAAATAACCAAGCCACACCAGAACCAATTCCAATAAGGGTAAACATATTGAGATTCCAGGTTTTAATGCTTTTATAAGCACGTTCAAAAAACAGCCAAGTGGCATAGAATACTACTGGAATTGACAGACCAAATTGAATCCAATTCCACTGTTGTTGTTCTAAAACGGTATACAAGGGGTTCTTGTTGAGCATTTCAGACATGGCTATTAAAAATATTGGTAGTGTAAAAACTACGGCAATCCAAAACTTCTTTAATAGTTTTTTATAGGTTTGTTCTTCTGCAGAAATCGCTGGTTGCAGGGGGACTAAATCCATTCCACAAAGAGGGCAAGAACCTGCTTCATCTTTTACAATTTCGGGGTGCATAGGACACGTCCATTGCTGTGGTGTGGTGATTGATAAATTTTGCTCTTCAACTAAATCCATTCCGCAAATAACACAATCACCTGGTTTGTTATAGGTTTTATCGCCTTCGCAGTGCATTGGACAGTAAAAGATACCCGTGCCTTTGCCTTTTGATTTTTCCTCTTTTTTTTCTTCGTGTTGTGGAGATGATCCCAATTTATGGATGCTGTATCTTCCGCCATCCTGCTTTAACGCATTTTGAAAGGTTTCAAGAGGAATATGTGAGGTCATTTCTATCGTGGCTTCTGCCTGTTCTAAATCAACGCTAGCCTCCGAAACCCCTGATACTTTTGACAGGGTTTGTTCTACATGACCGCGACAACCGTTACAGGTCATTCCTTGGATATGATAGGTGTGTTTCATTACTGATTTGTTAAATAATTAATTAGGGTTGTTTGTACATAATAAGCTTTTACCGCTTCTATTTGGTTTAGCTGAAACTTGAATTGCAACGCTTGAATTTCTAGCACATCGTTAAAATGAGTGGTTCCTGTTTCGTAACCCTTCATTAAAATAGCTTCTGCGTTCTTTGCTTGCTTGAGGTTTTTAGCTTGGGCAGCATGATGTATTCTTGCAGAAATTCTATCATTCTTTGCTTTGTCTAAAAGTGTTTCCAGTGTGTTTAAACGCGCTTGTTTTTGCGCTGCAATTTCTTCTTGTTGCAGCTTATTTTGTTTGGTTGTTGATTGGTATTTTTTATTGAATAAGGGGATAGAAATAGATACCATTGGCATCACGATGTCTTTTCCGTTATCACTAAAATTCATTTCGGGTCGTTTGTCTACATTGATATAGTCGAACCCAAAGCCAAACATGGGTCTACGTTCTTTTTGATTCAGAAATTCCGATTGTTCAACAGATTGGTAGAGTTTGTCATATTTTAACAATTCTGGATGCAGTGCTAAATTTTTAGCATAGATTTCAAAATCTTCAGTAGGTAAATTCAATTCACTGATCACATTAATGATCCTCGTATTCTCTCTGTTTAAAAGATTATTAAAAGCAGTTTTTTCTGCGATAAATTCTTGTTGTAGCACATCGAATAATTGTTGTATTTCATTTTGACGTATTTGTAAACGCAGCACATCTACTGCCGATGCTTTGCCAAGTTCAACAGAGGTTAACAATAATGTTTCGTAGGTTATAAGCAGTTTAATATTCTCTGTTAAAATGGTTTGTTTAGCGTTATTTACATATAAATTGTAATAGGATTGAGACACGGAAGCAATTAATTTTCTTTTAGCAATAACAATGTCTTCATATTTTGCCTCGGCCAACGAACTGGCATAATTTTCTCTTGCAGTGATATTCCCAAACCAAGGGAGCATTTGTTTTACCGATACCTTAAATCGCTGAGCACCTGTTCTGGTTTCTGGTTCGCTAATAAAATAACCCACGCCAAATTCGGTGTTTGGTATGGTGTTCACTTCGTTTACTTTTTCGGAAGCAATATTGTATCGCAACTCAAATTGTTGAATTTCAGGATTATTTTTTAATGCTTGCTCAATAAGTATTTCTAATTGTTGTGCATTAAAAAAAGGAACTGTAAAAAGGCAAATTATTAGGCAAATTATTTTATTCATTTTACTTTTCTTTTAAGTTGAAATTCTTGTTTCCAGCTATACAATACAGGCACCACAAAAAGCGTAATTAAAGCAATGAGCATGCCGCCAAAACTTGGGATTGCCATAGGAATCATGATATCACTTCCTCTTCCTGTTGATGTTAATATGGGCAATAATGCCAATATGGTGGTAGCTGTAGTCATTAAACAAGGTCTAATCCGTTTTTCTCCTGCCTCTACAATTGACGCTCTAATTTCTTTTTTATTTTCTGGCGTATTTCTAGCAAAGGTTTGGGTTAAATAGGTAGCCATTACCACGCCATCATCTGTGGCAATACCAAATAACGCAATAAAACCTACCCAAACGGCTACACTTAAATTAATGGGGTGCATTTGAAATAACTCCCGCATATTTTCTCCAAAGAAATTGAAGTTTAAAAACCAATCTTGACCATAGAGCCAGATCATTATAAAACCACCTGCAAATGCAACTGCGATACCCGTAAACACCATAAGGGAGGTGGTTACCGAACGAAATTGGAAGTATAAAATTAAGAAGATAATTGCTAAAGCTAAAGGTACAACAACCGATAAGGTTTTTTCTGCTCGGAGTTGGTTCTCGTAGGTTCCTGTAAATTTATAGTTAATCCCTTTTGGCACGACTAATTCTCCAGAATCAATTTTTTGTTGAATTAATGCCTGTGCGCTTTCAACCACCGTTACTTCTGCAAATCCCTCTAATTTATCAAATAGCACATGGCCCACTAAAAAGGTGTCTTCACTTTTAATCACTTGAGGTCCCTGCTCGTACTTTATGGTTGCTAGTTCACTTAAGGGGACAGGGCTTCCCATTGAAACAGGAATATAAATATTGGCCAAATCACTAGGGTTTGCTCGCAATTCTCTGGGATATCGAACACGTATACCGTAGCGTTCTCTTCCTTCAACGGTTTGGGTTAATACCATTCCACCCACAGCGATTTTTAATATATCTTGAACATCCTGTATAGAAATACCATAACGTGCAATCTTTTCTCTATCGATATCAATTAGCAAATAGGGTTTACCAACAATACGGTCTGCAAAAACGGCTTCTTCCTTAACGCCTTCAGCTTGTTTAAGAATGTTTTCTAATTGAATTCCAAAGGCTTCAATTTGTTTTAAATTTTGCCCTTTTACTTTTATTCCCATGGGGGCACGCATTCCTGTTTGCAACATCACTAATCGGGTTTCTATAGGTTGCAGTTTAGGTGCAGAGGTTACCCCAGGTAATTTGGTTACTCGTATAATTTCTTTCCAAATATCATCTGGCGATTGTATTTTTGGTCGCCAATTGCGGTAGAACTCACCGTTAGGGTCTTCAATTAATTGAGACCTTTCTATGAGATTTGTTTGATTCGAGCCAGAAATCGGTAGGTTGTCATTTTCTGAATTGTTTAGATTTTTGATCAAACGACCATCTGTTAATTCAAAAAAGCCATCGTCATTCACTTTATAACGTTGTTGCTCGCCCATATTATTGAGCATATATTCTGCTTTGTACTGAATGATATTTTCATACATAGATAAAGGGGCAGGATCTAAAGCCGATGTTGTTCTACCAGCTTTACCAACTACGGTTTTAATTTCTGGTATACTGGCTACCGCCATATCTAATTGCTGTAAAACACGCTTGTTTTCTTCAACTCCAGCATGTGGCATTGAGGTGGGCATTAATAAGAATGAGCCTTCATTTAACGAAGGCATAAATTCTTTGCCTGTATTTTTCATAATGAGAAAACCAAGAATAACAATAGCCGTTGGAACAGAAAGGAACAACAATTTATGATCTAAGCACCATTTTAAAATTCGGGTATAATACTTTCTAAATGCCATAAAAGCACTTAACAAACCAAAACAAATAACACTTACAAAAATAAGATTCCAAAAGATACTTTTATTGACTCCTAATGGCCTCCAATATTCAGCTAAAAGAATGACAATTGCGCCTACCGAAATAATAATATTAAAAAAGTTTGCTCGCTTTTCAGTTATTTTTTTAGAAAGCTTTAGTAGTCCAATAGTTCCAAAAGCAATTAAGATAGATCCTAACCAATACCCGTATAAAATAGCGGTGAATCCAAGTAGAATGAGCATCCCATTTAAAATTGAATTAAGACTCTTTTTAAGAGGTTTCTTTCTAAATAAAAAGGCGGCAAAAGGGGGGATTAAGAATAAGGCCACAATTAAGGATGCTGTTAAAGCAAAAGTTTTTGTAAAGGCTAATGGTCTAAATAATTTTCCTTCTGCACCAATCATTGTAAAGACCGGAATAAAACTAATAATCGTTGTCATAACGGCCGTTATGATGGCACCAGAGACTTCTGAAGTCGCGTTATAAACAAGGGTGTTTATAGGTAGTTTGTTGGTGTCTTCATCAAGGTGCCTTATAATATTTTCTGAAAGGATGACACCAACATCTACCATGGTACCAATAGCAATGGCAATTCCTGAAAGTGCCACAATATTGGCGTCAACGTTAAAGAGTTTCATGGCAATAAAGACCATTAGAACAGCTACGGGTAACAAGCCTGAAATTAATACAGAAACACGAAGATTAAAGACCATCATGATAATCACCAGAATGGTTATTAGAATTTCTAAATTTAAGGCCTCACTTAATGTCCCTAGGGTTTCTTTAATTAATGCGGTTCTGTCGTAAAATGGAACAATAGTAACTTGTGACGTTCTTCCATCGGCTAATACTTTAGAGGGCAGTCCTAGGCTTAGCTCGCTAATTTTTTCTTTTACGTTGTTGATGACTTCCATTGGATTTGCCCCATATCTGGCCACTACTACGGCACCCACGGCTTCGGCACCTTCTTTATCTAAGATACCCCTACGGGCTGACGAACCCATAGACACCTTGGCGATATCTTTGATTTTAATTGCTGTAAAATCGGCAGAACTAACCACAGCGTTTTCAATATCTTCTATAGATTTTACGTAACCCAAGCCACGGACTAAATATTCTACTTGGTTAATTTCTAACGTTTGTGCGCCGATGTCTTCATTACTTTCCTTCACTGCTTTAACAACCTGATGCAAGTCAATTTTATATTGCCGCATTTTTTCAGGATTTACATCAATTTGATATTCCTTTACATATCCTCCAATAGAAGCTACTTCCGAGACGCCACTTGCTGCAGATAAGGCATATTTTACATAGTAATCTTGAATACTTCTAAGTTCTTGTAAATCCCAACCGCCGGTAACATTGCCGTTTTCATCTCGACCTTCTAGCGTATACCAAAATATTTGGCCTAAACCAGTGGCATCTGGGCCTAAAGTAGGATTCACCTCATTGGGTAATAAGTTGTTTGGTAGCGAGTTTAGTTTTTCTAGAATGCGACTGCGACTCCAATAAAACTCAATATCTTCCTCAAAAATAATATAGATACTAGAAAATCCAAACATAGAAGAACTACGTACGGTTTTTACCCCAGGGATGCCAAGTAAGGAAGTGGTTAATGGATAGGTAATTTGGTCTTCTATATCTTGTGGTGAACGCCCCTCCCATTTGGTAAATACGATTTGTTGGTTTTCACCAATATCAGGAATGGCATCTACGGCTACAGGATTATTGGGTAAAAAACCAGTATTCCAATTAAAAGGCGCATGAATGGTTCCCCATCCTATAAAAAAGAGGAGCATTAAAACTGCGATGAGTTTATTCTCTATTAAAAATTTGATGCTTTTATTGATCATTGGCTTTGAACATTAAACAATTAGATATGAGTGTAAGAAGAACACCAGAAATAATAAATCATCGATATGACAGTAATGCCATAAGATAACGTAGTCTATTGTTTAAAAATCAAATGATATAGGTCTCGTCAATCTTGTAGAGTTGCCTTATAAATGGAGGCGGTTTGTAGAATAGGTGAAAAGAAAGGGCTTTGTCTATCCCTTGATAAAGAGATTTTTCACTATGAATAAATGACGTTATAAATATGTGCTGCTCAAAAGAAATTTCTGTGGCAAAGGCTCGTATTTCTTCTTGGGCTTCTTTCACAAGTTGCTTATTCCTGCAACAATTATTTTTTGTAAACGCACAGGCTTTACTAGAAGGATTTTGTATTTGCATTCCACAAGACCGCGCTTTTTGAAAGATAGCGGTATCTACAATGGTATTGCCACAAAAATGCATATCAATTGTAAATGACATGGTAGAGAATAATACTACCAAGGCCATAAAAAACGATGCTATTTTGCGAATTTGTTGTTTCATTATATCACAAAGTTATGAATTTTTTTATAATAACAATGATATACGGCCTCATTAAAGTTTGTAAACAGTTGAAAATTTCAGTAGGGAACTAGGTTGAAATATTTTTTTAAGAAATGAATCGGGCTAAAATGGGAGGCACTTAGCGAACCTTAGGGAACAAATAGGGAGTTTTCTAAGGAATTACAAAGTAAGTCTTTATTAATTGGGCGGGGCCCGAAGAAGAGGTTTGGATACTCACTGGCTACCATTATGGTAAAAGCTCCCCTTTGAATATGAACCAGCGAAGAATGAATAGCAGGGTAATTATGCTAGACTGCTAACAACTAGAAATATAATAAAATGAAAAAAAACGAATTAATATTATGTTTAATAAAAAAATGTGCGATATTTGCACTTCAACATATTATTATAAATTTAATTATATTACAATGAGTAAAGGAACAGTAAAGTTTTTCAATGAGTCTAAAGGATTTGGATTTATCACTGAAGAAGGAGTAGAGAAAGATCATTTTGTGCACATTTCTGGATTAATCGACGAAATTCGTGAAGGCGATAAAGTTGAATTTGATTTACAAGAAGGAAACAAAGGATTAAACGCCGTGAACGTAAAAGTTATTTAATATATACTTTAGTTTAACAAAAAGCTCATCTTTATTGATGGGCTTTTTTTTATTACTTATTTCAAAGGTTAAGATAGGCCCAATTAGAAGATGATTAAGAACTTAATTTCTTACCATTAAACAAGCTCATGAACTCATCAGCATATGAATCCTCTCATTACTAATTAGAATAATAAATTATAAGGTGCTTATTTCTATTATAAGTGCCACTATTTTTATTTAAAAATTTTTTATGTCAAAACCGTTCTCCGATTTAGGAATTAATTTACCCTTACAAAAAAGCTTAACCAATTTACAAATTTCTGTTCCAACAGATATCCAGCAAAAGACAATTCCCGTTATATTAAATCAAGAAGCAGATCTTGTTGCGTTGGCAAAAACAGGAACTGGTAAAACCGCTGCATTCGGATTGCCTTTATTGCAACTTATTGATATAGAAGACCCTACTGTACAGGTATTAATATTAGCACCTACCAGAGAATTAGGTCAGCAAATTCATGCCAATTTAACCTCTTTTGCTTCTTATAGCCCTGCTATTTCTATTGCAGCTGTATGTGGAGGTATTCCTATAAAGCCTCAAATAGAACGCTTAACGAGCGCTACACATATTGTAGTGGCAACACCAGGACGCCTAGTAGATTTAATAAAACGAGGAGCTATTAATCTTAAAAAGCTAAAATATTTCGTCTTGGATGAAGCCGATGAAATGGTAAGTGCTTTAAAAGAGGAAGTAGATAGCATACTTAAAGAAATTCCAAAATCTAGAAGAACTTTCTTGTTCACGGCTACGATGTCTGGTGCGATTAAGCAGTTGGTTCAAAATTACTTATCAAAGCAGGTTGTTCAGCTAGAAGCAGACATGTCTACCTTAGGACATCAGGGAATCGATCATCAATATGTGGTGGTAGAACCTATAGAAAAATTAGAGGTATTGCTTCATTTTTTAAATAGTAAAGAGGGCCAAAGGGGAATTATATTCTGCAAAACCAAAGCGGCTGTAAATAAATTGGCAAAAAACTTAGCAATTAATAAATTCTCATCTGGCGCTATTCATGGGAGTTTATCTCAAGGGATTCGCGACCGGATTATGGGCCAGTTTAGAGAAGGGTTTATAGACATTTTAGTGGCAACCGATTTAGCAGCAAGAGGTATTGATGTAAAAGAAATCTCGTATGTTGTTAATTATCATTTACCCGATACTTATGATGCCTATGTGCATCGAAGCGGTCGTACGGCAAGAGCAGGAGCAAAGGGGCTTTCTTTAACCATACTTCAGGAGGAAGAAGTGAAAGATATTGCCGATTTTGAAAAAGAGTTAGGAATTCTTTTTACTCAATTTAAAAAAGCAGATGCTCAAAGCATAGAAGAAAATAACGGTGTTTTATGGGCTAAAAAAATATTTAAAACCAAACCAAATCGCACCATCTCGGAAGAGTTTAGAAAGAAAGTGAGAACTGTATTTCATCACTTAACCAAAGAAGAGTTGATCGAAAAAGTATTGGCAAATTATTTAGCACAAACCAATATTGGGCATTCAAAAACAACCGAATCTAAAGCCTCTAAAAAGAAATAAGCCGCAAAGTAAACAAGACGAATGACCAAAAGGAGATTTTAACAATATTCAATAAAGTACTCGCTTATTTTTAAAGAGTAAAACGTGTAACAGTTCATAACCCGTATTATGGGGTGGCCCAGATCTGTTTTCTGGCAACCCTGGTTATATGTTTCTTGGAGGGTTCACATAAACAAACCGCAAAGACTTAATTAAAGTGAAGCCTATAGACGAGCTCAATTTTAAAAACAGCTCCATCATCAAATCGTTCATTTAGTTGGGTTCTATTATCTCCAAGGTATATAGAACTAACAGCAAGATCAATTTTATCTTTCGCTTCATATACTTTGTAATTTCTACCAATAGCAACACCTACTTTGCTGTTTATATATAAGGATTTACTTAGTTGAAATCTGAGGTAGCCAGAAAGTTCATTTGAGTTTTTAACAACATAATTACCATTAGTTCCATAGCTTTGTTCATGTAACATATAGGTTGCACCTATACCATCGAAGCGCAAACCTAACCAAGTTTTGTTGTATATTTTGTAGTTAATGTCGGCAATAATAGGTACGTTTAAATTAGCTTCAAATTTCTTATTAGCACTTAAATAGTACAATCCGAGGATTGGAACGATAAGAGTTCCAAATTTTTCGGTATTTGCATAAAGACCATATCTAAATTTTAAACGATCGTTTTTTTTCTGGGTAAAAAGAGATAAGAAGCCAATTTGGAACTGATCACTTGAAAATGTTAATTGGTCTGAAGCTAGCCTCGTAAACGCCATAAATGTAGAAGACCATTTTTGGTTAAGCGTTTTATTAACCCCAAAATTAAGTCCCAGAACATCTAAGTTTGTACTTGGCATATTGGCATCTAAATGCACCTTTGTTTTGTTGGCAAATAATCCGGTAAGTAAAATTGTTTTCTTGTTAAGAACAATTGGAAAGTTAACTTCTAAGGCTAATTCTTTAACAGTAGATTTTGCATCAGAAAGTTCAAAATCGTTGGGTTCGGCATGGGTGTAGGTAAAATTAACAATGTCAAAGTAGTTCTGTGAGAATCCTTGAAAAAAAACACAGCTTAAGACCACAAAAAATATATATTTCATTACAAATAGGGATCTAAATTTCTAAAAAAAAGAAGATGTCAAATTCATGAAGTTTAAACTTCATTTGCGGTAAATGTAGCGTAATTTTATTGGTAAGAATAAAAGAGAGGCTTCTAAATTAAAGAAATGGATTAAGAAGCTACAAATAGACTATTTAGGGAGAGATTATGGAGCCTCGTTTATATTAGTATGGATACGATAAAGTTTAAACCACGCCAAACATCATTGTTGTATTCCTTTATTTAGTAGCCTTCTAAAAGTATGTGAAGATGATGAGAAGCAAATAGCTTCGTTTAACATTTTATTATATTTGTTAATCAATTTTTATACGTACTTTGTGAATCTTTAAGTGCGAGTTTTTAATTTTCTAGTTAACAAAGATAGGAAGCTGCGAACTTTAGCTGAGTGCAGTTTAGGTGCAGGTACCTTCTTGCTAAGGCGGTATAAATAATAATAATAATAATAATAACTATAAACACATGAAAGTACTTTTAATAAAATTAAGTATTTTGCTCCTTTTTTTATCAATTCCAGAAGCACAGAACACCCATAATTTAACCAGAGACACGAAAGAGTTTCAAGGGAAAGCGTCTTATATTTCAAAATCGAAGATGGATTTGGGAACTTGGGGAGCTACGTTGAATGCTGGCCAAAAAAAACAAATTGAGGCACGAATGAAAAATAGGCTAGAAAAAACCTATATTTTAACTTTTAATAAGGAGGAATCGTTCTTTAAAGAAGAGGAAAAACTAGATGCTATTTCGGGTGCAACAGATTCTTGGGGTAAATATTTTACACCAGGCGATCAATATAAAAATGTAAAGACCAAATTGCTTGTACAAAGTCAGGAATTTTACGGCAAATCATTTTTAGTAAAAGATACATTACAAGCTATTGAGTGGGAATTGAGCGAAGAGACTAAACAAATTGGAAATTACCTATGTTTTAAAGCCATTGCCTATATTCCTACCGAGGAATTAACTTGGTATGCCTTTTCTTGGGATAAATTAGCCGCTAGAGAAAATAAACTAGTAGCAGAAAAAGAAACCTTAACGGCGAAAAATGAAGTTGAAGTTACTGCTATTGAAGCTTGGTATTCCCCTCAAATACCAGTAAGTCATGGTCCGTTAGAATACTCAGGGCTTCCAGGATTAATTTTAGAAGTGAGTGCAGGAAACACCACATTATTGTGTACCGAACTAATTATTAATCCAGATGACAAAATGACTATTACAGCTTCAGAAAAAGGGAAAGTAGTTACTAAAAAGGAATATCAAGAAATAATTTTAGTTAAAATGAAAGAATTCCGTGAGATTCGTGGCGGCCGTAGTCGTAGATAATTAGAGGCTTTCTTAATCTATTTTATAAACTCTTTGATTAGGTCTTTCTAGGTTCTAGCATAGAAGATGTAAGGAACCTATAAAAACAGGTATGTTTTAACGCGATTTCAAGCTATAAAGAGGTAAGCTTTTTTTTTAAAGAGACGAGCTATTATTTCCTGTTTTTTCCAGATACTTCCTAGAATGCTAAAAGCCGCAAAACCTTATTTTTTGGCTCTTTCCACCAGTTCTAAATTCTTAACAGCAGTTTTAGTGGTGAAGATGCCATAATTAATGATAACGCTTTTCTTTTCAATCTTATCAATGGTTCCTACAGAATTAGAATCAATAATTCTTACTCGATCATTAATTTTGTACTCATATTCTGATTTTTCCTTGGCAATTTTTTCGGCTTCAATTTTTTTTTCTGTTCTTACTTCCACCACTTTTTCTAAGACTTCTTTCTCTACTTTTTTAATCACCTCTTGCAATTGTTTCTCAACGACTTTTGCTTTATGTTTGTCTGCCTTTGTTTTTGATTGAATCGGTTTTTTCATCAAATTCTTAGTCTTTTCAGCAACTACCCATTTGTTAAAGTTCGTGTTTAGCTCTTTTTTATTATCGGTCTGAAAATATTTATTAAGTAATTCATTCATCTTTCTACCTAAAGATAACATTTTTTGATTGCTGTCATACAATTCTTGAAATCCAGACAATTTATCCTGAATTCTTTGCTCTTTTTCTTGTAGATTTTCTAAATGCGCTTGTCCTTTCGATTTTTGACTTTCTAAAAAATCTGAGTTTTTTTGCAATCGATTTCTTTCTTTTTGTAAATTCGAAATTGTTTTGTCTAAACGTACTTTATCTGTCTCAACACGTTTTTTAGCTTTATTGATAATGCTATAAGGAATTCCGTTTTTCTGAGCAACTTCAAAGGTAAAAGAACTTCCAGCTTGCCCAATAAACAACTTATATAAAGGTTCTAAAGTTCGTTCATCAAACTGCATATTTGCATTAGACACATTTTCTAATTCACTGGCTAATACCTTTAAATTGGAATAATGTGTGGTGATAATTCCAAAGGCATTTTTCTCATAAAATTCTTCTAAAAATATCTCAGCCAAAGCACCACCCAATTCAGGATCAGAACCAGTACCAAATTCATCTATTAAAAATAGCGTTTTATCGTTGCATTTTCTTAAAAAATAACGCATGTTTTTTAATCGATAACTATACGTGCTTAGCTGGTTTTCTATGGATTGGTTGTCTCCAATATCGGTTAAAATTGTATCAAAAATATAGGTTTCACTTTTTTCATCCACCGGTATTAATAAACCGCTTTGCAACATGAGCTGCAATAAGCCAATCGTTTTTAGAGTAATACTTTTTCCTCCGGCATTGGGACCCGAAATTACAATGATTTGCTGATTTTGATGCAAAGAAATAGATTGCGGTATCGTTGTTAGTTTTTGTTCTTTATTCCTTTTCCATAAAATAGGATGGTAGGCATTTATAAAATCAATTTTTTTAGTTTTCGAAATTTTTGGCAAAACGGCATTCATGCTATCTGCATATTTTGCTTTTGAGCCAATTAAATCTAAGTGCGATAAAAAGTCTAAATAATCTTCTAATAAGCCCACAAAGGGTCTTGTTTTATTCGAGAGCTCTTTTAATATTTTAATAACTTCTTGTTGCTCCTCGTATAATAAATTTTGTAATTCTCGGCCATACGCCAAGGTTGCTTGAGGAGCAATATAAACGATGCTACCAGACTTAGATGCTCCAAGTAAACTTCCTGTTACTTTTTTCCTGTGCATGGCAGAAACGGCTAAAACACGTTGATTATCTACAACTGTTTCTTTAATGTCATCTAAATAGCCCGCAGAAATAGAACTTGTTAGCGCACTGGTAAAACTTTGACCAATTTTTCCTCGTACTTTTCCAATATCACGTCTTATTTGGCGTAATTCTGTGGAAGCCGTATCGGCAACTTCGCCATAATTAGTAATTACTTTTCTAATGGAATCTACAATAAAAACCGTAAAATCCACCTCTTCGCTTCGCAGATAAAGTGTTGGAAAATAGCTTTCAAATTTTTTTAAAAACTTTTTGACTTCATTAACGGTTTCAGAAATGGAAGCAATTTTTAAAAACCGATCTGCGTCTAAGTAACTATTTTCAATCGCCAGTCGTTTAATATCAACAATAATATTCTCGAAAAAATGATTTGGAATTCTGTTTTCACTCACTAAAGAGGAGGTGTATTCAAAAACCATTTGCAACTCATTTAAGAGTTCACGATGATTTTTTATAGGCTGAATTTCGAGCGTTTTCTCTTTTCCTAATTGGGTAATACAAAATGCGGAAACATGTTTTAAAACTGTTAAAAACTCTAAGTCTTGAATTGTCTTTTCTGATATACTCAAAATTGTATCTTTGATGGCAAGTACAAAAATAAGAAACAATGCAGGTAAAAATAGCGGATAGCTGGAAAAATATTTTACAATTAGAATTTAACCAACCTTACTTTAAAAAGTTGCGGTATTTTCTAGCGGATGAATATAAAAATCATTCGTGTTTTCCTGCAGAAAGTGCCATTTTTGCTGCATTTAATCGGTGTGCTTTTGAAGATTTAAATGTGGTGATTATTGGCCAAGATCCCTATCACGGAATAGGACAAGCCAACGGTTTATGTTTTTCTGTGCACAATGGTATCAAACATCCACCATCGCTAACGAATATCTTTAAGGAACTAACAACAGACTTAGAAATAGAATATCCAGTTTCTGGCGATTTATCTCGTTGGGCAGCTCAAGGCGTTTTATTATTAAACGCAACATTATCGGTGCGAGCACATGAGGCAGGAAGTCATCAAAAAAGGGGATGGGAAACTTTTACAAACCATATAATTAGTTTAATTTCTAGTCAAAAGAAAAATGTGGTTTTTTTACTTTGGGGCGAATATGCAAAGAAAAAAGTAAAACTAATTGATCAAAAAAAGCATATTGTTTTAACCTCTGGACATCCTTCTCCATTAAGTGCAAATCGTGGGTATTGGTTTGGCAACAAGCATTTTTCTAAAACTAATGAATTGTTAAAATTGCAAGGAAAGGAACTTATTCAGTGGTAGAAATAGCCATTTATGTTAATTTGGTGCTGTGAACATCGATAAATTAGTTTCATAGTCCTTAAACGCCAATCACGAAGTTTTGACTAAACGAGGTTGTGCACGGCTTGAGAAATCAAAAAAATAGAATGAACGGATATTCATTTGTTTTATATTTCTAAAAGAGTTTCATTAAAAAGAAATTAGCTACACATTTTATTGCCTCCTTTTATCGAGGTATGGGGCATACGCCAGTACCCGACGAAATTTAAAATAATAAAATTTAGGTAAAACGGTTTTGTTATTTAAAGCAAGAGTGCATTAAAAATATAATTTTTGTTGGACTACTAAAAGAGTTTTATGGGATTGTATGGTTGAGTTTTCTGCTAAGCCACAAGATTTAGAGGTGCTTCTGCATGAAGAAAAACTAAGGAGCCCTAAAAGACAAATTAGGATAAATAAATTTTTTTTAATTGTCATTTTATTTTTGGTTAAATATACATGTTTTTTATAAAATGGGACGATTTTTTCGTCTCATTTATAACGTTAAAGGCGATCATTTTATTTTGTGTACGTGTTACTAAATTTTTTGTGATTGGTTTTCCGTCATTCCACTCGGTAATTTTTAACCAATCTTGGATGTCGTTTAATTGCTGTTTATATCGAATAGATAGGGTTTTATCAATGTTTTCTGTGTGCTTAAAATGCTTGGTTTTTTCATTAATAATCTCCAATACTTTCTTAACCTCGTCAGGGTGGTTTTCTAGAATCTCGTTTCTTATAGCAATCATAAAACAGGGCCAAGGCGTTGGACAATCTCCAATACGCTTAAAAACACCGCTATCTACCAAGGGTTTTGTGGTAAAGTGCTCCCACATAAAATAATCTGCCTCCCCTTTTGTTAGCGCTTCAATACCACCTTGTAAATCTTTAACAACTTTAAAGTGTAATTGATCTGCATTCCACCCTTGATTATGAGCATTTACAATAGCCATTAAATGTGATCCAGAACCAAACCTACTAATCGCTACCGTGGCATGTTCTAAATCGTGGACGCTTTTAAAAGATGATTTTGCACTTACGTGAATCCCCCATATAAGTGGACTTTTTACAAAAACTTGAACAATCTTTGAAGGGTTTCCGTGGGCAATATCTTTGATGATTCCCTCGGTTAATACAATGGCAATATCAACATCGCCAGCGCGCAAGGCTTTGCACATTTGCCCAGTTCCGCCTGGGTAATCTTTCCAACGTAAATTGATGTGGTGTGCTGCGTATTCTTTATTTTTCAGGGTTAAATACCAGGGATAATTGAAATGTTCTGGTACACCACCAACTTTTAAATTTATCATGTATATAAAGATAATAAAACGATTATAAAAATAATTATAATAGAGAGATAAATATCATTAAATTTTAATTTTCTAAAAGGAGTTTCAATTCTCGATTGATTGTCTGTAAAAATTTCAACTTTAATTTTTTGAATCATTTTATTCAATTGAAACCGATTAGAGTTTCTTATAAAGTATTTAGTTATTTCACTATTTGTAGCGACTTTAATTCATCCCGAAACTTTTATTCTATTAATTTATCGAGGGTGTATCGTATTAAATCTTCCACTAGCTTTCCAGGATTTTCACTAAAAGTCCCGTTTGCACGATTTGCAATAATGGCGTTCATAGAAACTGCATTATGACCTAATAATTTAGACAATCCGTAAATTGCAGAAGTTTCCATTTCTAAATTGGTAATTCGGTTACCATTAAAGTTAAAACTATCCATTTTATTGTTTAAGTCCTCATCTTGCAAAGGTAAACGAAGTACTCTTCCTTGGGGGCCGTAAAAACCACCAGCTGTTGCAGTTATTCCTGTAAAAATTTCCTTTGAGGAAAGCTTATTTGCCAATTTTTTAGAATTTGAAATAAGTAAAGGAGCCGCTTTTTTAGAGCTCCAATTGGTGTGTTTTATAAAGGCATTTTCAATAGATGGATGCGAAATTTCGTGCACCCGATAGGAGTGAAGCATTCCGTTAAGGTCTAAAGCATATGAGCTCATTAAAATACGATCTATAGGAATGTCCTTTTGCAAAGAGCCTGAGGTGCCAATTCTAACAATATTTAAAGCGGTTAATTTAGATTTTGGTTGTCTAGTTTCTAAATCAATATTTACGAGGGCATCTAATTCGTTTAAAACAATATCTATGTTATCGGGTCCAATACCTGTGGAAATAATCGATATTTTTTTTCCTTTATAGCTTCCTGTAGTTGTTTTAAATTCACGTTTTTGTGTAGTAAATTCTATAGAATCAAAAAGTTGCGTAATTTTATCCACACGATCTTGATCGCCTACAAAAATAATATCATGGGCAATATTTTCGGGTCTTAAATTCAAATGATAAACACTTCCATTAGGATTTAAGATGAGTTCAGATTTTTTTATATGCATATTTTATGAAGTGATTTTCAGTAGTTTTTGAGTCTTATTATAATAAAGAAAGCTATATTTTTTTACACCGCCTAAAAAAGAGACCTCGTTTCTTAGCTTTCCGTAATAATTGAGTTGGTTTTTTAATACTTTTTTCCCTTTTATATTTAATTGCGCCGTTTTTGTTGTTAGAAATAGCGATTGTAACATTTCTAATTTTTTATAATATTGCGTATCACCAAAACCAAAAGTTTCTTGGTTTTTTAATAGTTGTTCTACGAGTTCCTTATTTGTAGCGGGGTGATAGTCGTTAGAAGTTTTTAAAATAAAATTTTCTACGGAATTTAAGCCATTTTCTATGGAAGGAAATCGAGTTAAATGTGCTTCTAAAGCGGTTGCTAAATATTTAAATGGCGACATAGGATTAAATTTATATACTGCTTCTAATCGCAAAGGAGAATCAGAACAATACAATTGCCAAATATAATCTGCATATTCTATGTCGTCTTGGGTTAGATGTATTCGATTTTTATAATGCTGATCGATTTGGCTTTTAGATAATTCAGACAATCCGAGTTTCTTTTTAGAATCCTTTATATTACCGCTACAAACTAAAGAAATAGGATATTCTTTTCGATACCGTTTTAACCAACTAATTACCGCAATCATGTTTATTTGACAAAACAAATCGTATTCAAACCACAATATAATTTCCTCCGAATTCTTTTTATTACAAAGATTTCTATATTCCTTTAAGGTATACTCAACAAATATTTTTTTGCTTATTTTATAGGAGTCTTTTAGAAAGTCAAAACGAGTTTTCCAAAAACTTTCGCTACCCACGTCTGTCACTGTTTTGCCTTCACACAACATCTCTCGCCAAGTAATAAATTCACCAGATAAGTTTAATTTTTGAAGATACTTCGTAGTGCTATCTCCATTTGTAATATGCAATATGGAAGAATTCATAATGTTTAAACGGTATTTTACTGCAATTTATTTTTAAAAGGATAAAACTTTAACGCTTATCCGCCAACGCGTTTAACGGAAAACCCTTTTTCTATAAGCATTTGCATAATTTTATCTCTATAATCTCCTTGAATAATGATTTTATTCTCTTTAAAACTTCCACCTACGCTCAATGTTGTTTTAATTTCTTTTGCTAAGATTTTAAAATCTTCGCTGGCGCCTGTATATCCCTCTAAAATGGTAATTGGTTTCCCTTTGCGTTTCTCATATTTGCAAATAATGGGATCCTCTTGCAACCAAATATTAGATTTTTCCACCTCTAATTGTTTGGTTTCATGGTGCTCTGGAAACAAATTCTTTAGTTGGTCTTTTAAATCCATTTTTTAGTTTTATAAAGTTAGTCTCTGCTTCCCCCATTGTAAGATGTTTAAAACAGAGACGGTTTTCTTTTTTATTTTTTGAGGCCTAACTCAAGTAAACGTTCATCTAAAAAATCCCCTGCGGTAATATCTTCAAACTGTTTTGGGTTTTTTTGATCAACGCAATTCTCTAGAACATTTAATTTCATTTCTGAGATGGGGTGCATAAAAAACGGAATTGAATAGCGCGAAGTGCCCCACAATTCTTTTGGCGGATTGATTACTCTATGTATGGTTGATTTTAATTTATTATTACTATGACGAGCAAGCATATCGCCAACATTAATCATTATTTCATCTGGTTCAGCAACTGCATCAATCCATTCTCCTTTATGGTTTTGAACTTGCAAGCCTTTTCCTTGCGCCCCCATTAATAAAGTGATTAAATTAATATCTCCATGGGCTGCAGCTCTTTCTGCTCCTTTTGGCTCTGTTTGAATGGGTGGGTAATGAATGGGGCGCAAAATACTATTACCATTTTTAATATATTGGTCAAAATAGATTTCCTCTAAACCTAAATGCAATGCTAAGGCACGTAAAACATATTTCGCTGTTTTTTCCAACATTTGATAGGCTTCTTTACCCACGGCATTAAATGCAGGCAATTCTTTCACAGCAACATTTTCTGGATATTCGGCCTTTAGCTTTGGATTATTTTCTACATATTGGCCAAAATGCCAAAATTCTTTTAAATCTCCTTCTTTTCTTCCTTTAGCACTTTCTTTACCAAAAGAAATATATCCACGCTGACCACCAATTCCTGGAATTTCATATTTTTCTTTATCCTGTTTGGGCAAATCAAAAAAGTTTTTAATTTCTTTATATAAGTTATTCTCCAATTCATTTTCTAAAAAATGTCCTTTTAAAGCAACAAATCCTATCGTTTCGTATGCATGACCAATTTGATCAATAAATTCTTGTTTACGGTTTTCATCACTAGATAAAAAGTTGGCTAAATTTACACTGGGTATTTTGTTCATTGTATTGAATTTACTAAAGGGTTACATAAATTTACTTAAAAGAAGTAAAATAATGGTAATTTATTTATTAACAAACGGAATAGTATAGGAAATGCTATAGTTAAAGCCAAATCCTGTGTCACTTTGATACACCCTGTTAAATCCAGGTACATAAAGTGTTTTAAAGTTTTCAGGGTCATCAATACGCATGATGATTTTATAAGAAAGACTAAAACCAACAAATATATTTTTGAAGGTTTCGGCTTTTAGACCAACTACAAACTCGGTCCAGTGTGCCGTTAAATTAGTTGTTTTTAGTGGAATGTTTATTCGCTGATTTGGAAAATAAAAATCGCCAATATTTGGGGTGTAACTATTTCGTACGTGATCAAAAAGACTAAAACCATAACGCATACCGAGAAAAATCTCGTTATTCATGTCTAGCCAATTATTATAGGCGTTAAAATTAAATCCTAATTTTAAATAATTTCCTTTGGCTGTTGAATTTGTATAGTCTTCTACGACCGTTTCTTCTTCAGAACCAATTTCTGAAGCAATAAAAAAACGTTTTGAAAGCCGGTAATCTGCCACAATTTCGAAACCAGTATAGCCATTTTCTAACAGTGAGAAAACAGGTTTACTCAGGTCTAAACCAACTCTTAAACCATAAGGAGAGGTATAAATAATCGAATCTTTTTCTGATTTTTTATTTAAGATAGATTTTTTTTCTTGTGAAAAACCAAAAACAAAAACAAAAAGAAAGCAAAAGTTAATGAAAAATTTGTACATGTTCTGTCTGACTGTTTATGACGGTTAAATTGGTTGGGTTTAATGCCGAAATCCAACTTGCATCTGAACCTAACGTAAGATCATTATAAATAAAACGATACCCACAAGAACGAGATACATAATCTTCCTGTGGGGTATAATTAATTGTTAAAGTGCTTATTATGGAAGTTCCTTTAGATAATTGATACACCGTTTGTGTATCGAAAGAGTTTAAAGGAAGTTCTATAGAACTCAATGATGCATTCTCATAAATACGTTCTTTCCCTTCTACCCAAATAGATAAAGACTCAACGGTTTTTAAAGTTTCAGGATTATCTTGATCATAAAAGCCAATGACCAACTTAGGTGTTAAGGGATTAAAAATACAGATGTCATCTTTTTCACAGCTTGCAAATCCAATAAGCATGAGCACAAAAAAAAGGAAGCCTTTTTTTAGTTTTGAAACGCATAAAAACAGTTTATTCTTCAACTTCTACGATTTTTTCCATGGCTTCAGCCAATTTAAAATCTAATTCAGTAACTCCATCTACATCATGAGAGCTTAATTTAATGGTTAACAAATTATAGACATTCGTCCATTCGGGATGGTGATGTAAGGCTTCACATTCAAAGGCAATTCTAGCCATTGCGCTCATACAATCTTTAAAATTATCGAACTCAAATTCTGTATGAATGGCGTCGTCATAATAATCCCAATCTGGAAAACTTTCTATTCTTTTTTCTATCTCTAAGTCTGTTAGTTTTTTCATTTTTAGTATTTTTTATTTGTTGATTTCCTTATTTAATAAAAACCAATTTAACAAGCATAAATTCTGTATTGCTAAAATAGAATCATTTTAAGAAATAATACCTAATTCTTTAGGAATTATAAGTTCATTTAAGTGTAATCTAGTAATATGTCCTGAAATTTTTGCTCACTAAATGAATTAAACGGCGTGAAAAATAAGCATTTAATATTTAAATAAGCACTTAGTGATGATAATAATTTGTTAGATGCTTTTTTTTTTAAATTTAAGTACCCTAGGTTAGTTTGTGTTTTTAGCTTTTCAATTTTCCTAGGGAAAAAAATCTTCTCTTAAAAACAACAACTTTCTTTATATATAGCTTTAGGTAAATAGTTGTTTTTAAAGTAATACGCCAAAATAATTCATTTAACCGACCATAGTATGGAATATATCAGGGTGAAATAATATGTGTATAAACCTTAAAAATTGTATCTCATGAAAAAAACAACAATCACTTTAGTCATCCTATTTCTCATAGGCACTTCAGTTGTTTTCGCACAGCGAAAACAAGATATTGAATTTATAAAACAGCGATCTAATATTAAAGCTTTACAACGCTTAAAAATACGTTCTGAAAAAGAGTTTAAGCAAAAAAAACAAAAAGCGCTGGCCATGGCCAAAATAAAAAAATGGAACGTGTTTCTGAAAAATAAGGACGGTTCTTTTTCTGAACTTATGGACGTAAGTTATGACGGAAAACCTATTTATTTTTCTACTTTTAATAGGGATGCGGCTAAATCTGCGCGAGTCGATCATTTAAATAGCATGGGCAGTTTAGGCTTAAATTCAAATGGACAGGGTATGATCGCTTATGTTTGGGATGGAGGTCCAGTTCGAACTAGCCATCAAGAATTTGGGGGAAGAGTTACTGTAGGGGATAAACCACTTGCTCTTTCTCCAGGTGGTCCTCATGCAACGCATGTTACTGGCACTATCGCAGCAAATGGTACTGAACCTAGTGCCAGAGGAATGGCCTACCAGTCAAATACTATTACATATATGTGGAGTCGTGATTTAGTTAACATGACAGAAGCAGCTATGAACAAGGGCATGTTGCTTTCTAATCATTCTTATGGGGGTATATTCAAATATATCCCGGATTCGGAAATTGGCGCTTATATTGATCGTTCTAGTAAATTGGATGAACTATTATATTGTGCCCCCTATTATTTAGCGATACAGGCAGCAGGGAATGATGGGGACGATAAAAGGTCTAATGAAGAACCTTTAGATGGATCTATAAATTACGATAAATTATACTCTTTTAGTACAGCTAAAAATAATTTAGTGGTCGCCTCTGCATTTGATGCGCGCATAGGACCTAAGGGAAATTTAATAGCAGCAACTATTAATAACTATAGTAGTACGGGGCCCACAGACGATTATAGAATAAAGCCTGATATTACTGGAAATGGATATAATGTGTTTTCATCGACAAGTGACAGTGATGATTCTTATACTTTTAATTCGGGTACTTCTATGGCCGCTCCAAACGTAACAGGAACCTTACTCTTACTGCAACAGCATTATTTTAATTTGCATGACCATTTTATGAGAGCAGCCACCTTAAAAGGCTTAGCTTTACATACGGCCGATGATATAGGTAGCTTTGGACCAGATGCGATCTCTGGTTGGGGCTTATTAAATGCTAAAAAAGCAGCAGAAGCGATTAATCAAAATAGCAGTACCATAAGAGAGTTAACTTTATCTCAAGGTGAAACCTATATAATTACCATTAATTCTAATAGTTTAGATCGTTTAGTTGCTTCCATTTCTTGGACAGATCCTCCTGGAGAAGTTAGTACGGGTATCGCAAATGATAAAAGTCCTGTTTTAGTCAATGATTTAGATCTTAGAATTACTAAAAACAAAAACACTTATTTTCCTTATAAACTTACCTCTGGAAGTACAAATAAAAGAGGAGACAATATCGTTGACCCTTATGAAAGAATCGATGTTCCAGGCCCTTCTTCTTCGTACACGCTTGAAGTCTCCCATAAGGGCTCTCTAGTAAGCGGGTCTCAAAACTTTTCTTTAATCATTACAGGTTTACAAAGTGTGACTTCCAATAAAACAACAGTACCTGTTTTTGTTACCGACTCTGCCGCTAAGCAGAAAACAGCAATAAACAAAGATAAATTTTCTTCTTTGATGTTGTATCCAAATCCATCAAAAGGGATTGTAAATATTAAGAGTCCAGAAAACATCCTTTATTACACCCTCTATAATTCCTTAGGAAGACCAGTGATGGAAAAAGAAATCGCTACGAAAAACTTTCACATCAATCTTGAAGCGTTGCCAAAAGGCTTCTATTTTTTAAAGGTAAAAAATAAAAAGGGCGAAATGATTAGAAGGATCATTATCAAAGAATAAAAAATAAATGGTCAATACCTACAATCCGTTTCTATTGACCATTTTTTTAATTTTTCTCAAACAAAACGATGGTTTCTATATGCGAGGTATGTGGGAATTGATCTACCAAACTAATTTTTTTAATGACATAACCATGTTGCATCAAAATCTCGGTATCTCTTGCTTGTGTAGCTGGATTACAAGAAACATAAACCATTCTATCTGCCTGTAAATCAATAATTTTCAGCAAGGTTTTAGGCATAATCCCCGCTCTTGATGGATCTAGAATAAGGGTCCTTATTTGGCCCTTGTACTGTGGATGTGTACTTAAAAACTTTCCTACATCGGCAGCGTAAAATTGCAGGCCTTCTATAGCATTTCTCTTTGCATTTTTTTTAGCGTCCTCTATAGCAGAGGCAATAATATCTACACCAATAATTTTAGCATTGCTGCTTTTTGACGCCACAATTTGACCTATTGTTCCTGTCCCACAAAATAAATCCATCACCACCGTATTGTCTACTTTAGTTTTGTCTTCTAAAACATATTCTACTACTTTAGCATATAATTTTTCTGCGCATTTAGGATTGGTTTGAAAAAAACTTTTCATGCTTATTTCAAAGTTTAAGCCTAAAAGTTCTTCCACAATTTTATCTTTTCCGTATACCAAATCAATATGTCCGGTGGTTGCGATGGTTCTATCTCCTGTTTCATCGTTTACAGTATGTAATAATCCGGCCAATCGTTCTCCAAAAAGTTCTTTTAACAAGTTGGCAAAGGCGGTTAAATCAAAATTGGGTAATTCGTCAGAAGTGGTGACTAAATTAAATAAAAGCTCGTTCGTTTTAAACGATTTACGAACCACTAAATACCTAAAAAAGCCTTCTTTTTTAGGACCGTGCCAAGGGGCCAATCCTGTTTTTTGACAGTATGCCCGAATCGTTTTTATATGATCTTCCAATTGTTGGTCAAATAAACCAGAGTCCTTTTCTAAATTATCTCCCATCCACCACACTCCGCGTCTTTTAAAGCCCAAGGTAAATTCGTCTTTATCTGTTTTAAGAATTCGATCATAACCAATCGCAGAAAAACTATATTCCATTTTGTTTCTGTAGTGAAAAACATTTGGGGAAGCAATAAACTCATCAAAGACCTCTTCAATATAGGCAACCTTTCCTATTCTTTTAAATAATGACAAGGTACTTTCTTTTTTGTATTGGTGCTGCAATTCTATGGGTAATTGAATATAAGGTGCTCCTGGAATATCTTGATAAGGAACTTCAACTTCATCATCTGAAGGCTGGATAACGTCTATTAATTTTGCTTCTGCATATTTCTTGCTCGTTTTTTTTACCTGTGCTTTTACCAGCTGTCCAGGCAAAGTGTTAGGTACAAAAACCACAAATTCTCCTTCTTCAGAACGAATTCTTCCAATTCCCTTGCCGCCAAAAGCGTAATCTTCAATTTTTAATTCTAAGATCTCATTTTTATGTACAAATTTATTTCGTTCTCTGCGTGGCATACGTTATTGTTTATTGACTTGCGAAATTAGCAAAAGATATGGTTTCAACAGATGAAATGACCATATATATTAGGTGGGACTTGTTTTCTCTGATAAAAATCGCTTTTTGTTTAATTATTGAACTACGTTAATATTTTTCATTAAAATAGAGTAATCTGGTTTCATTTTAAATTTGAAAAAACCATCCAAATGGAATCTAAGTATCGTTGGGAAGTATCTTAGAACCGAGCACTTTGGTTACTCCTAATTGACTAAACTATGATTAGATCAATTGTGGATTAGCAGAGTAGTGTATCAGTAAAATAATAAGTAAGAAGCAAGAACCTTAGGTGTAAACGCTTTTTTGATATAGAATTCGGCAAAACAAAAATAACGCTAAAAAAAAGTTAAAACCATTGATTTACCCTTTAAATTCGAAAGAATATGGATTTCATTTCTTTTGAGTGCCAAAATTTTGTTACTTTTGTGACACTTCGGGGGTGATTTCTTTCCCACGCTGAATTTCCGTTTTTTTTATCGGAAGGATAAAGGTAGAATAGGAATGGTTATTTTATTAACTTTAAAACAATAAAAATGGCTGTTTTAGAACAACTTACTTCGAAAGAAGCAATCGAATTAGAGAACAAATATGGCGCTCACAACTATCATCCACTTCCTGTGGTTATAAGCAAGGGAGAAGGAGTATATGTTTGGGATGTAGAGGGAAAAAAATATTATGATTTTTTATCTGCTTACTCTGCTGTAAACCAAGGACATTGTCATCCGAAAATTGTGGATGCCATGATCAATCAAGCAAAAACCTTAACCTTAACTTCTAGAGCATTTCATAATGATATGCTTGGAAAGTTTGAGAAATTTGCTACAGACCTTTTTGGTTTTGACAAATTATTACCTATGAACACAGGGGCAGAAGCAGTGGAAACGGCTTTGAAATTGTGTAGAAAGTGGGCTTATGAAGTTAAGGGAATTGACGAAAATAAAGCAGAAATTATTGTTTGTGAGAATAATTTTCACGGAAGAACTACTACCATTATTTCTTTTTCTAATGACGTGGTTGCTAGAAAGAATTTTGGTCCTTATACCAAAGGATTTGTCAAGATTGAATATGATAACTTACAAGCCCTACAAGAAGCTTTAGAGAACAATAATAATGTTGCCGGATTCTTAGTAGAGCCTATTCAAGGTGAAGCAGGCGTTTATGTACCTTCTGAAGGATATTTAGCCGCCGCTAAAAAATTATGTGCAGCACATAACGTGTTATTTATTGCAGATGAGGTACAAACAGGGATTGCAAGAACTGGACGATTATTAGCAACTTGTGGAAATTGTTCTTGTGAAAAGAAAAATTGTTCTGGAACTCCTGAAGTAAAACCTGATATTTTAATCTTAGGGAAAGCCTTATCTGGTGGTGCCTATCCTGTTTCTGCAGTCTTAGCTAATAATGAGATCATGAACGTTATTAAACCAGGAAATCACGGTTCTACATTTGGTGGAAATCCAATTGCTGCTGCTGTTGCTATTGCTGCTTTAGAAGTAGTTGCCGATGAGGAATTAGCGATAAATGCAGATAAGTTAGGTGTTATTTTTAGAGAGGAATTATCTGCTTTTGCAAGTACAAACGATTTGGTCTTATCGGTAAGAGGAAAAGGTTTGTTAAATGCAGTATTAATTAATGATACAGAAGAAAGCACAACAGCTTGGGATCTTTGTATGCAGTTGCGCGACAACGGACTCTTAGCGAAACCAACTCATGGAAATATTATTCGTTTTGCACCACCTTTAGTGATTAATGAGGAGCAATTAAAAGAGTGTATTGCTATTATTAAGAAAACAATTATAGAATTTAAGAAATAATAAATTCTTATAGAATAAGTACTAAAAAAGGAGCGAATTTTCGCTCCTTTTTTTTGTTTAATTCCTGTGTTTCTTACTCTTATTTTTCTTGTGCTTTGTCCATGGCTTCTTTGAATTTTTCGGTAAAAATTGCCCAATCTGAAGTGGCTATTACATAGATGCTATATAATAAAATTGCTCCGTTTATAGATAACGCTATCAATGCAACTGTTTTAGCCGTTTTCATTGCTTTCATTGTATTTGCTTCATAATCTTGTGGATGCAAGGCAACTTCACTTAGCTTTTTATTTGCCATTAAAAATGCGGGCAATGCAAGTACAATTCCCAATCCTGCAAAACAACAACATAAAAAACTAAGTACTGATAAAACGTAAATAGCCGTTGTGTTTAATTTCCTTTCCATATTAATATTGTTTAATGACTTATTTTAATAAAATAACTGATACTGATGATCATAACATTTACAACGGCTAATATACTAATTGTTTTTTGAGCCTTTTTAAACGTAAATCTCCAATTAAGTAGAATAAAACCAAACATCAAGATGAGCGTAAAAATGGCTGGATATAATTGAAAAGCGGCTAAAAAATCACCTTGAAGAATAAAAACTAAAGACCGTTGAATACCACAGCCAGGGCAGTCATGCCCCAGAAATTGTTTGGTAAAGCACGGCAACATATAATTTTCTAAATTCATAAATACTTTTTATTTTAAATAAGCCTTATGCTTATTGGACTCATAGATTATAATTTAGCGCCAGATTTAAGTAAATAAAAACAATAAATATATGGTCTTCATATAGGTTGTTTTCTGCCGAAAACGTCAGTTCGCTCAACGTAATAAATAATTAATAAACTCACTACACATCGGTTGGCTCATTCCAGAAAACTAGTGAATAGGATCATTCAGTTATTTTTTTAACTACAATCAATAGTAGTGATTTTTTAACGAAACCTCAAATAAATAAATGAAATTTCAAACATTCAACAGGAATTAATTATTTTTTTTCTTCTTTTTGAACAAACCTTCTAATACATTTCTCACTTGGTCTTTGGCCTCTTTTTTTACATTTATACTGTCTTTTTGGGTGCTATTTAACAAATTATTTAATTTGTCTTTTCCCTCGTTGATAAGACTTTTCTTTTGTTCTTCAACCAAATCTGCTATTAACGTTGAAGTGGCTTTTGCTAAATCGGTTTTAACGCTAGGATTTGAAAAAGTTCCAGTAATGAGCGTACTTATAGGAATGCTTTTTAGGTTGTCAGTAACTTTTGGTGTTAATAAAGCCATGTAATTAGTTACTTGAGCCCCTAAGTAGTGCGCAGGGACTTCAAATTTTACCATATAATTCATCAATTGATCAAAACTGTGTGTTCCACTAATTTCAATGCCAATATCTTTATAATTTAAATGATAAGGCTTTAGTTTTACTTGTCCGTTTTCGAAGGTGAAATACGCACTTGCTTCGTTTAAATTTAGCTTGCCTAGATCTATGAAGTTAAATTGATTTTCTAAGGCTGAAAGAACTTTTGAGTTGCTAGATTTTACTGTTGTGTTGCGTAATTGTCCCATTAAATCTCCAGAAATAGATTTTAAATCTGGAGTCATCGCTTGTGTTAAATCTCCAGAAATATGAAATGTAGAATTTATTTTTCCTTCAATGGTGCTGGCAATAGGAGCAATCGATTTTAACAGGTCTAATTGAGTAAAAGATTCAGAGATATTTATAGCGGTTAAGTGTAGGTCCATATTAAATTTAGAAATGACTTCTTTTGTAGAAATTTCTCCATTCATTGCAATGGATCCTCCAAAAACCCCCATTTTTAAATTTTGTAGAAGAAGTGCTTCATCTTTTATTTTGATATTTCCAGAAACATTTTCTAGATGGAGATTGTCATAAATTACTTTTGATGCGTTCGCAGTAATAGAACATTCTAAAAATGAAGGAATTTTTAAAAAGCTATTGTTTTCATTTTCGGTTTTTTTTACACCAACATCCATAAAATCAGAAATTTTAAGCAAATTAGAATGGAGTATAAAATTTCCTTTCAAGACTTGATCTTTAAATAGGAACGCGTAAAAATTGTCTAGATTTCCTGTAATATTTAAATCAGAACTTCCTGTTTTTGCGTTAAATTCATTTAATCTTATAGCCGCTGGATTAAAAGTAATAGATGCCTTATCAATTAAAACCGTATAGGCAACTTCTATTCCTTCATATTTAAAATTGCTCAAACTTAGCTTCCCCGAATTTCTTATCTCTTGATAATTTCCCTTTTCAATTGCATTCATATCAAAGGATGACGTAACATCTGCTTTTAAAATTCCCGTTAATTTTTTATCCAAAGAAATGGGATACACTTTTGAGATATTTTCAAGATTAACGCTTCCGTTCATGCTCATAGTAACTCTCGGGTTTTTCGCAATATTATAAATGTTTCCCTTCGCATTAAATACATCTTGATCAATGAGAAAAGAAAGGTTGTCTACATGTATATATGTGTCATTTAAAATACCTGTGCTATTAATTATTTTAGCATTGATATAAATGTTTTTAACCGATTTTGGTAAATCTGCATATTTAAATTGAGCATTGCTAGAGATCAAGGAAATATCAAAAGCAGGGATTGTTTTGTTAGAATAGATTCCTTTTACGATACCATTTACAGTAAAATCACCTTCCGTTTTTACGGAATTTAAATTTCCAGCATATTGAACAGGAACTAAGGCGAGTACATTTTTAAAAGAAGACGTAGGTGTTTTAAAATTGAGGTCGTACAACTGCCCATTTTCTATGAATTGAATAAACCCATTAAATTCTAATGGCAATTGATTAATAAAACCGGCATTTTCTTTAAAGGAATATTTGTTGTTCTCTACATCCATCCCTATAATGGCATCCAAGCTTATAGCAACATTTTTCATATAATGAACACCATTAACTGCGATAGAAAAATTCGCATGAGATTTCGTGTTTAAATCTAAAATTCCTTTGGAAAAACTGCCTTTTCCTGAATGAAATAGACGATCTATTGAAACGTTCATCTTCGATTCTTGATCGAAATAGGAGAAATCGATATCGGCTACTTCATAATTTTGAATTTGCAAAGAAAGTGGACTGACTTCCCCTGTATCTTCAATGGAGGTCTTTTCTTTTAGGATCTCGTAATTTCCTTTTCCTTCTTTATTAATAAGCAGGCTTATTTGTCCTTCTGAAACAGAAAAATGCTGCAAATTCATAGACTCTTGTTCACTTTTAAAAAGTTCCATAATTTGCATCTTCAGATTTACTTCTTTTCCATAAAAAAGGGTGTCGCCTAAAAAAGGCGCTTTGTTAATGACCAAAACCTCGTTAAAAGATAACTGAGCTAGCGGAAAACTTTTTAATAAACTCAAATTAATTTCATGAAAAGAAACCGTTGCATTGATGCTTTTATTGATGGTGTTTTCTACGATTGATTTTATCTTATTTTTAAATAAAAACGGCGAAAGAACTAAAACGAGTAGTAGTGCAAGGAAAGCGATGCTAAACCATTTTAAAAACGATTTAAAAGCTGATTTTTTTTTAGAACCATTCATTTTAATAGTATTTTTTATGACAAAAATAATCAATCCCAACGAATTATCAAGTAGATTTTAATCTACCCAAAAGCATTTTTTAAACAGGTCCATTAGGGAATATTTAACAGCACGTTTTTACTATAAGGGTCATTTTTCTACTGGTCTAAGCAGGTTTTTCAGATCTACACAAGCTTTTGTTGATGTTGTTTTTTTAGATACTTCTTTTGAATTGCTCAATTATTTCTTTAAAATAGGTAAAATAATTATTGACTTTTTAGTTATTACAAAACGAGTACATTTTCTTAAGAATTTAAATCTAAAGAAATAAGGCCACTATTTTTATCTGTTCTCCTTTTTAACCTTACTTTTGCAACCGCTTATAGAAATGAAGACATGAAGAAACCAGACGCTATTGCGCCCATCGCAGAAAAGCACCCTTTTAAAATTGAAAAACACGGAGACGTGCGAATTGACGATTATTTTTGGATGCGTTTAACAGACGAACAAAAAAATGTAGCGGTAAAAGATGATCAAACTCAAAAAGTATATGAGTATCTCCAAGAAGAAAATGAATATTATAATAAAGTAGTTGGTTACACAGAAGGTTTTCAAAAGGATTTGTTTGATGAAATGAAAGCTAGAATTAAAGAAGATGACTCTTCGGTTCCCTATAAAGACAACGGTTATTTCTATATTGTACGCTACGAAGCCGGAAAACAATATCCTATTTATAGTCGAAAAAAGGAAACTTTAGAGGCCAATGAAGAACTTATTTTTAACGTAAATACAGAAGCAAAAGATTTTGATTATTTTCAATTAGGGGGTATAAACGTTTCTCCTGATAATAAATTAGTTGCTTTTGCTACAGACACTATAAGCAGAAGACAATATTTTCTGAGAATTAAAAATTTAGAAACCGGGGAAATCTATAAAGAGATAATAGAGAATACCACTGGGGGATCTGTTTGGGCAAATGATAACAAAACATTGTTTTATACCAAAAAAGACCCCATTACCCTTCGTAGTGTAAAGATTTTTAAACATATTTTAGGAACGCTAGCAAGTGAAGATATAGAAGTCTACCATGAAAAAGACGATACCTTTGGTACCTTTGTAACCAAAACCAAGTCAGATAAATACATTATTATTGGTTCGTACAGCACTGTTTCTTCAGAGTTTCAGTTTATAGATGCAGATCGGCCAAATAGTGTATTAAAAATGATTCAACCAAGAGAACGCGATTTAGAATACAGTGTTTCTCATTTTGAAAATGATTTTTATCTATTGACCAATAAAGACGGTGCAACCAACTTTAAGTTAATGAAAACGCCTGTTGATCAACCGAACAAAGAAAATTGGGTAGATGTAATTGCACATAGAGAAGATACCTTATTGGAAGATTTTGAAATCTTTAAAGAGTATTTAGTTCTAGAAGAAAGAAATAATGGCTTGAATAAGGTAAGAATAAAACGTTGGGATTTGTCTACCGACTATTATTTGCCTTTTGATGAAGAGACTTATTCTGTAGGCGTATACGGTAGCCCAGAGTTTGATACCTCGATTCTTCGGTATTCTTATAATTCAATGACAACTCCAAGTTCTGTGATTGATTTTAACATGAACGATAAATCGAAAGAAATCAAAAAAGAACAAGAAGTTTTAGGTGATAAATTTAATAAAGAGAATTACCTCAGTAAACGCGTATGGGCAACTGCTAGAGATGGCAAAAAAGTCGCTATTTCTTTGGTGTATCATAAAGATACGAAGTTAGATAAAAATACTCCTTTACTTCAATATGCCTACGGTTCTTATGGCTATACTATTCCAGACGGATTTTCAACAACTCGTTTATCACTTTTAGACAGAGGTTTTGTTTATGCGTTGGCACATATCCGTGGCGGACAATATTTAGGAAGAGATTGGTATGAAGATGGAAAAATGTTGAACAAGAAAAATACCTTTACAGACTTTATAGATTGTTCTAAATATTTAATTGAAAATTCTTACACATCGGCAGATCATTTATACGCCATGGGAGGATCCGCTGGAGGACTATTAATGGGAGTTATTATAAATATGAACCCAGAATTATATAACGGTGTTATTGCTGCAGTTCCTTTTGTCGATATAATTTCTACAATGCTTGATGATAGTATTCCGCTTACAACCGGAGAATATGACGAATGGGGTAACCCAAACGAAAAAGAATATTACGAGTATATAAAATCATATTCGCCATATGATCAAGTAGCGGCAAAAAATTATCCAAATATGTTGGTCACAACAGGCTTGCACGATTCTCAAGTACAATATTGGGAACCAGCTAAATGGGTAGCGAAATTGCGCGATTTAAAAACCGATAGCAATATATTGTTAATGCAAACAAATATGGAAGCAGGTCACGGTGGCGCTTCTGGAAGATTTGATGCTTTAAAAGAAACAGCTAAAGATTATACATTCTTTTTAGCTCTTGAAGAAAAATTACAAAAATAATGGTATTTTTACCTTCGATTTAAAGTAATCTAAATAAAAGGATTCCTTTAAAAAAGTGATAGCATGACTGCAAAAAAAGGCGTTTATGAAAATATATTAGCATTAATAGGACAGACTCCTTTAGTGCAACTTCATACAATTTCAAAAAATTTCAAAGGTTCATATTATGCTAAATTAGAGGCATTTAACCCAGGGCATTCTTCAAAAGACAGAATTGCCATACATATTGTAAACAACGCAGAAAAGAAAGGAATTCTTAAACCAGGAAGCACCATTGTAGAAACTACCTCTGGGAATACCGGTTTTAGTTTAGCGATGATTAGCATTATAAAAGGCTATAAATGTATTTTAGCGGTGAGTGATAAATCATCTATAGACAAAATAGATTTACTACGGTCTATGGGCGCAGAAGTGCATGTTTGCCCAGCAAATGTAAAAGCAGATGATCCATCATCGTATTACGAAGTTGCGAAAAGAATTCATAGAGAAACACCCAATTCAGTCTATATTAATCAATATTTTAATGAGTTAAATATTGATGCCCATTATAGAACTACGGGGCCTGAAATTTGGGAACAAACAGAAGGTAAAATCACACATTTGGTGGTTGCTAGTGGTACAGGGGGGACAATTTCGGGCACCGGAAAATATCTAAAAGAACAAAACCCTTCTATTAAAGTTTTAGGTGTAGATGCTTTTGGATCTGTTTTAAAGAAATACCATGAAACAGGTAAATATGATAAAAAAGAAGTTTATCCTTACAAAATAGAGGGTTTAGGTAAAAACTTAATTCCAACGGCTACCGATTTTGATGTGATTGATGTGTACGAAAAAGTGACCGATAGAGATGCGGCTTTTACAGCCAGAGAAATTGTGAAAACCGAAGGGATTTTTGCAGGTTATACCTGTGGAGCTGTTGTGCAAGCCACAAAACAATATCAAGCGCTTGACTATTTTGATGAAAATAGTTTTGTGGTGCTTATTTTTCCGGACCATGGCTCTCGGTATATGAATAAAATTTACAGTGATTCATGGATGAAAAAACAAGGTTTTTTTTCATAAACTTTAGCATTTATCTCTTCTTTATAATTTGATAAACTGCTAAAAAAGCAGTTACTTTACATTTAGAAAAACTTAAAAACAAATGATGACCAAAGATTTATTTGAGAGAATAATAAAAGATAAAGGACCTTTAGGAAATTGGGCAGATAAAGCAGAAGGATACTATGTTTTTCCAAAATTGGAAGGAGCAATTTCGAATAGAATGTCTTTCAATGGAAAAAAGTTAGTGACTTGGAGCATCAATGATTACCTGGGTTTGGCAAATCATCCAGCTGTTTTAAAAGCAGATGGAGAGGCGGCTGTAGAACATGGAATGGCATATCCAATGGGCGCAAGAATGATGTCTGGTCATACCCCGTTTCACGAACAATTAGAAGTGGAGTGTGCAGAATTTGTAGATAAAGAAGCAGCATATTTATTAAATTTTGGGTACCAAGGAATTATGTCTGCGATAGATGCATTGGTTAGTAAAAATGATGTAATTGTCTATGATGCAGATACGCATGCATGTATTATAGATGGTGTGCGTTTGCATTCAGGGAAAAGATTTGTTTACAAGCATAATGATATTGAGAGTTTTGAGAAAAACATGAAACGCGCCGTTAAGTGGACAGAAAAAACAGGCGGTGGAATTTTAGCCATTTCTGAAGGTGTTTTTGGAATGCGAGGAGAACAAGGAAGATTAAAAGAAATAGTGGCCTTAAAGAAAAAATATAATTTTCGTTTCTTGGTAGACGATGCGCATGGCTTTGGAACCTTAGGAGAAAATGGAAGAGGAACTGGTTTTGAGCAAGGAGTACAAGATGAAATTGATGTTTATTTTGCCACTTTTGCAAAATCAATGGCAGGAATTGGTGCTTTTATAGCTGGAAATAAAGATGTAATTCAGTTTTTACAGTACAACATGCGTTCTCAAATGTTTGCAAAATCTTTACCAATGGCCATGGTTAAAGGAGCGCTAAAACGTTTGGATATGATTCGTACTATGCCAGAATTAAAAGAAAAGCTATGGGAAAATACCAGAAGCTTGCAATCTGGTTTAAAAAATGCGGGTTTTGACTTAGGAACTACCCAAACCTGTATAACACCGGTTTATCTTAAAGGAGAAATTCCGGAAGCCATGGCCATGGTGAATGATTTGCGTGAAAACCACGGAATCTTTTGTTCTATTGTGGTGTACCCTGTGATACCCAAAGGATTAATTATTTTACGATTAATACCCACAGCAACCCATACACAAGAGGATATTGATGAAACCATCGTTGCTTTTTCTGCCATTAGAGAACGTTTAGAAAACGGGACTTATAAGAAATTAGCAGCAGTGATGATGTAATACCCTTATTGCCAACAACAGAAATAAAAATCCGATAAAATTGCTCGGATTTTTGTGTTAATACATCCTTTTTTAGCCTTTTAAAGCATGTAATGCAGTACTCATAGATATTTCATATAAATAAGGTCAATTCCACATCATACTCGCTTATTATCGTCTAAATAGGATGCTACCTTTTCTAAAGACCAATCACCTTGTTTTCTTAATGAAAGCGATAATTCTAGCCACTTTTTTTTGACCGCCTTCTTTGAAGAAGATATGCGGCATATTAAGATAGTAATTTTAGAGATGTCTTAAAAAAAAGCACCTTAATCAAATTGAGAGTAAGGTGCCGAAAATGCCGTGATTTATTTAAAAAACTATTATCCTTTATAAAATGGTAATTTTATAAGAGTTGCAGGAATTGCATTTTTACGCACTTGTATATAGATTTTTGTTCCAGATTTGGCGAATAGAAAAGGAACATACCCCATTCCAATTCCTTTTTTTAAACAAGGACTCATGGTTCCAGAAGTAACAGTTCCGATAACGCTTCCATTGGCATCTACAATATCATAACCGTGTCTTGGAATACCGCGTTCATCCATTTCAAAAGCAACTAATTTGCGTGTTGGCTTTTCTTCTTTTTCTTTAGCTAAAGCTTCATGATTTACAAAGTCTTTGGTGAATTTGGTAATCCAACCTAAGCGAGCTTCAATGGGTGATGTGGTATCGTTAATATCGTTGCCGTATAAACAATAACCCATTTCTAAACGCAAGGTGTCGCGCGCGGCTAAGCCAATAGGCTTAATACCGGCTTCTTTTCCCGCCTCAAAAACACGGTTCCAAATTTGTTCGGCTTCACTATTTTTGCAATAAATTTCAAATCCACCTGCGCCAGTATAGCCCGTTGCAGAAATAATAACATCCTTAATTCCTGCAAAATAAGCCACTTTAAAGGTGTAAAATTTAATAGCATCTAAATCTTCTGTGGTTAAAGATTGCATCACTTCTGTGGCTTTGGGGCCTTGAATTGCCAATAATGAATATTCTTCGGAGACATTTTTTAATAAGGCACCAAATTCTTTATTGTATTTTTGAATCCAGTTCCAGTCTTTTTCAATATTAGAGGCATTTACAACAAGGAAGTAGGTGTTCTCTTTGATTCTATAACAAATTAAATCATCTACAATTCCGTTATTTTCATTCGGAAAACAGCTGTATTGCGCGTCGCCAATTTTCAACTTTGAAACATCATTTGAAGTTACCTTTTGAAGTAAAGCCAACGCATTTTCTCCCTCTACTAAAAATTCGCCCATATGGCTTACGTCAAAAACACCCACAGACGCTCTAATGGTTAAATGTTCTGCAGTAACACCTTCATATTGTACAGGCATATTATACCCTGCAAAAGGAACCATTTTTGCCCCTAATTTTTCGTGAATGTGAGTTAAAGCTGTATTCTTCATATATAGATTTCTTTAATTTGGCGCTAATTTATTGAAAAATTCGCAAACAAATCCCATAAATTGTAGAGGAATATGCTCTTAATATTTTAATAGATACTTAAATAATGGTATTTTTGAAAATATATTTAACTAAAATAAAAAAATGAAAATCTTTAAGCTTTTATTTATCAACTTCTTCTTTATTTCTTTAAGTACTTTTTCACAAACTCCTTCAGACTACTTATCGAAAGAATTTCATAAAAGTAGGCGAGAGGTCCTGCGATCAAAAATGCCTCAAAATTCCGTGGCGGTTGTGTTTGCAAACTCCATTAGAAACAGAGCTAATGACGTGAATTACGTTTTTCATCAAGATCCAAATTTTTATTATTTAACGGGGTATAAAGAACCCAATGCCGTTTTAGTGATGTTCTCTGAGGAACAAACCAATGAAAAAGGTGAATTGTATAGTGAAATGATTTTTGTGCAAGAACGCAATAAGCAAGCAGAAATGTGGAATGGGAAGCGTTTAGGCATCGAGGGAGCCAAAAGCGAATTGGGCTTTTCGCAAGCTTATAACGGAAGGGATTTCGCGAAGATGTTTATCGATTTTAAAAAATTTGACACTGTTTTTATTGAAAAGTTTGAAGATGATTATAGAAACTTAGCAGGTTCTGCAGATATCTTTGACCTGGTAAAAACCTTTAAACAAAATGCTGGATATAATCCAGATTTATATTTGTCAAACGCTAAGCAATACGTGTATAAAAACATTTCAGATACTCCTATAGAAAGAAGTGCAAATGTGGTGCAAATTATTACAGATATTGAAGATCGTTATGCCGAGATAAAAGAAGATGAATTAATAAAAAAATATAAAACCGCTGCCACAGACGAATTAAAAAATGAAATTAGACAAAAAGTGATACTAGCACTAAAACCAGAAACAAATATTGAATTACAGTTTTTATCCTCTAATTTGGCGACTATGCGAGAAGTGAAAACCAAAGAAGAACTAAAATTATTGACCAAAGCGGTACGTATTTCAGCGGTAGGACAAGTAGAAGTAATGAAAGCCATGAAACCACATATGTCTGAAATAGAATTGCAAGGAATTCATGAATTTGTTTATAAAAAATATGGAGCAGAATATGAAGGGTATCCGTCTATTGTAGGCGCGGGAAATAATGGATGTATCTTACATTATATAGAAAACAATAAAACAAAAGTAGGCAATGATTTAGTGCTAATGGATTTAGGTGCAGAATATCGCGGTTATACTGCAGATGTTACCAGGACCATTCCTGCCAATGGAAAATTTAGCCCAGCGCAAAAGGAAATTTACGATTTGGTATACGAAGCACAAGAAGCAGGAATTGCAGAATATGTTGTGGGTACTAGTATGGCAAAACCAAATCAAACGGCGATAAAAATAATTAATGAAGGTTTGTTTGCTTTGGGAATTATAAAAACGGTGGATGAGAAGCACAATTATTTCCCACATGGAACTTCTCATCATATTGGATTAGACGTGCATGATCCAGGGAATTATATCACGTTTGAAAAAAATATGGTGGTTACTATGGAGCCGGGAATTTATATTCCAGAGGGAAGTAATTGTGATGAAAAATACTGGGGAATTGCCGTTCGTATTGAAGATGATATCTTGATAACAGAAAATACACCGATCAACTTGTCTGGAGAAGCACCTAGAAAATCGGAAGAAATAGAGAAAATGATGGCTAAAAAATCGGTATTAAATAAATTTATATTGCCAGATCTAGATAAATAATGAGAAAAACTGCCATTATTTTGGGAGCAACTGGACTCACTGGGCGTTTTTTATTAGATGAATTAATTGCTGATGACCACTATAAAACAATCAAATTGTTTTCTAGAAAATCTACAGAGATTCAATCAGAAAAAATTGAAGAATTTTTGATTGATGTATTAACACTCGAAAAACATCAATCAGACTTTACAGCAGATGAAGTGTATTGTTGTGTGGGCACTACGGCAGCAAAAACAAAAGAAAGGGCGCGCTATAAAGCGATTGACTTCGGCATTCCAGTAATGGCTGCTAAATTGGCCAAGGAAAATGGAATCGATACTTTTTTGGTGCTATCATCAATGGGAGCAAATGCGAATAGCAACCTTTTTTATAATAGAACCAAAGGAGAAATGGAAAAAGAGGTGTTACTTCAACAAATCAAGCATACCTTTATTTTAAGACCCTCTTTACTAGGGGGGAAGCGAGATGAATCTAGATTCGGAGAAAAAATAGGGAAAATTCTAATGCAAATAATGGAACCTTTGTTCGTTGGCTCTTTAAAAAAATATAAAATAATTCATCCAAGCACTATTGCTAAATGCATGAAAATTCTTGCGATGGAAAAACCGAATACCTCAATTTTTAGTTCAAATGAAATTGAGAAAATCGCTTATTTAAATCAATAAAGATGTCAGGAATTTCGAATGACCCATTACACGGCGTAAAATTAGCTACTATTCTAGAAAATTTGTACCTAGAATATGGATGGCAAGAATTGGGAGAGACTCTAAATTTACATTGCTTTAAAAATGAACCAACCTATAAATCTTGTTTGAAATTTTTACGCACCACACCTTGGGCTAGAGCAAAAGTCGAACAATTGTATTTAAAGATGATTAAATAAAATTGAAAGAGGTCCATTAAATTAGCATATAAATTGAGCGCTATTTGAGATTGCCCAAGTCAGATCCCGTGAAGTTTTTTTTCAGGAAAGACTACTTATTTAAAATCCTTAACACCAACTCTTTTGTTAATGGTTTTCCGTTGGCTATTTTTTTGATGTTTTCGAAGGTGAAAACAAAATCACAACCCTTTTTATATTCAGAACAGCCATAAGCCGTACTTCCTTTTAAAATAGTTCCATGTTGGCATTTTGGACAGGATATTTTTTCTGAATTTGTCTCCTTATTATGCCCTTCCTGGTCTGCACTTGGTATCACGGGTTGTAATTTGATTTCTAGTTTTAAATCGAAATTTTCATCAAAACGAGCTAAGCCTTCCACTTTACCTGTTTGGGAGATAAACCCTTTTAAATTGGTGGTGCATCCTTTATCTAACAATCGTATGAGTTGATTTTCCGAAATCTTTTTACCCGCAAACTCGAAGGGAATTTTAAAGGCACAATTATTTTGATATTCAGAACAGCCGTAGGCAGATTTTCCTTTAAGTAACCTTCCTTTTTTACATTTTGGACACGCTTTACCCGAAACTTCTTTTATCGCTGTTGCAACTTTCTTTTTGTTTTTTTGAATGGAACCTTCGCTTTGGTTTGCGTTAATTTTTTGTGACGAAATCCGTTTTTTAGAGGTGTTAGATCGAACTTCATACACCAATTCATCCACCATTTTCTTCATATTATTGATAAAGATTCCAGCATTAAATTCTCCCCGTTCAATTTCTTTTAAGCGCTTTTCCCAACGCCCCGTTAGTTCGGCAGATTTTAATAATTCATTCCCAATCAAGTCAATCAATCCAATTCCTGTTGGCGTTGGAATTAATAATTTTTTCTTTCTTTCAATATATTTTCTACGAAAGAGGGTTTCAATAATACTCGCACGCGTAGAAGGTCTTCCAATGCCGTTTTCTTTCATTAGTTCGCGCATTTCATCATCATCAATTTGTTTGCCTGCAGTTTCCATAGCCCGCAATAAACTTGCTTCTGTATAATTTCTAGGTGGTTTTGTTTCCTTTTCTAAAAAGGAAGGGCTATGAGTACCCTTTTCACCTTTTATAAAAGAAGGAAGTGTTAGCTGTTCGTCTAATGCTTTCTTACTGCTACTTTCTGCTGTTTCAAAAACAAGGCGCCAACCTTTCGTTAAAATTTCTTTTCCGGTTGTTTTAAACGGAACATCCGCAGCTTTTCCAAGTACAGCCGTATTAGAAACCTCTGAATCGGGATAGAAAACCGCAATAAACCTTCGGGTAATAATATCGAACACCTGTTGTTGATTGTACTGCAAATTGGTTTGAATTCCGGTAGGAATAATGGCGTGGTGGTCGGTTACTTTTTGATCATCAAAAACCCTGGTAGATTTTCTAATCTTTTTGTCCAGAAGAGGGGTTATTAATGGACTATAATTGGTTAGCTTGGATAAAATGTTTTTTATTTTCGGATAAACATCATTGGGTAAAAATGTAGTATCTACCCTAGGATAGGTAACTACTTTCATTTCGTATAACTTCTGCACCATTTTTAAAGTTTCATCTGCAGAAAAGCCAAATTTATTATTGCAATACACCTGTAACCCTGTTAAGTCAAATAATTTTGGTGCATATTCTTTGCCTTTCTTTTTGGTTACCGAAACAATTTCAAAGTCAGATTCTTTTACCTTATTGGCCAAAAGTAGACCATCTTCCTGTTTGGTAAAGCGCCCATCTTCATAATTAAAAAGAGTGTTTCTATAGGTGGTTTGCAGTTCCCAATAGGGGGTTGCTTTAAAATTTTGGATTTCTTTAAAACGGCTCACCAGCATAGCAAGGGTAGGGGTTTGCACTCTTCCTACCGATAAAACTTGCTTATAGCCACCAAATTTTACGGTATATAAACGGGTTGCATTTAGGCCTAAAAGCCAATCGCCAATTGCACGAGAAAATCCTGCATAATAAAGATTGTCGTATTTTTCTGAGGGTTGTAAATTCTTAAAGCCTTCTTTAATGGCCTCTTCGGTTAATGAAGAAATCCACAAACGTTCTACTTTTCCTTTGTAATTTGCCTGATTAATAACCCAGCGCTGAATTAATTCTCCTTCCTGACCCGCATCTCCACAGTTAATTACCACCTCTGCTTTGTCAAAAAGCGATTTTACAATATTAAATTGTTTTTGAATTCCGGCATTGCTAGTTACCTTTGTGGAAAACTTTTCGGGAAGCATGGGTAAATTATTTAAATCCCAACTTTTCCAATGTGGTTTATAATCTACAGGATCTAATAGGGTACATAAATGACCAAAAGTATAGGTTACCGCATAGCCATTACCTTCATAAAAACCATCGCGCTTAGTGTTGGCTCCTAGAATATTAGCAATTTCTCTTGCTACACTTGGTTTTTCGGCAATACAGACTTTCATTATGGTTTTTTAGGAGGACTAAAATAGGAATTTAATTGGGACTTCTTTTATAAAGTTACTAACTATATAATCACTTTACCAGAGCCAATTGAATTCGTTTTCTAGCAATATCAACCTCTAAAACTTTTACAATCACCTGCTGATTTAAGATTACTATCGTATTGATGTCTTTTACAAAGGTATTTGATAAATTAGAAACGTGAATCAAACCACTCTCTTTAATTCCGATATCTACAAAACATCCGAAATTGGTAATATTATTAACAATTCCGGGAACTAATTGTCCTATTTTTAGCTGTGAAATTGTTTTAATACTTTGGTCAAAAGAAAACATTTTAGCCTTTGCTCTTGGGTCTATACCGGGTTTTTCTAATTCGCATATAATCTCTTTTAGAGTTGGCAAACCAACCGATGAAGAGCAATACTTCTGTAAAGAGATCTTTTGAAGAAGTTCTTTATTTTCCATAAGATCAGAGATGCTTTTTTGATTGTCTTTGGCCATTTGAGTAATTAAAGTATAACTTTCTGGATGCACCGCAGAATCATCTAAGGGGTGATTCCCCTTTTTAATTCTTAAAAAACCGGCGGCCTGTTCAAAGGCTTTACTTCCTAAGCGGGGCACTTTTTTTATGGCAGTTCTTGTTGAAAAAGAACCGTTTACATTTCTATAATTCACAATATTTATTGCCATTTTTGGTCCAATCCCAGAAACATAACTCAGCAAAGATTCGCTTGCGGTATTAATGTTTACACCTACTTTATTTACACAACTTTCTACAATGATATCTAAGGATTTCTTTAATTTTATTTGGTCAACATCATGTTGATATTGTCCTACTCCAATAGATTTTGCCTCAATTTTCACTAACTCCGCCAAAGGATCAGCCAGTCTTCTTCCAATAGAAATGGCTCCACGAACCGTAACATCGAAATTAGGAAATTCATCTCTTGCAATTTTTGAGGCAGAGTAAATAGAGGCACCCGCTTCGCTAACCACAAAAACCTCCATGTCATTTTTAAATTGAATTTTTTTAATGAATTGTGCTGTTTCTCTAGAAGCAGTTCCGTTTCCAATGGCAATGGCTTCAATTTTATAGGCATCTGCCAAGGAACTAATTTTTTTTATTGCTACGGTTAATTCATTTTGTGGCGCATGCGGATAGAGGGTTTCATTATATAATAAATCTCCCTGCTCATTTAAACAAACCAGTTTACATCCCGATCTAAAACCAGGATCAATAGCTAAAATTCTTTTTTCACCTAATGGAGCACTTAATAATAATTGTTGTAAGTTTTTAGCGAAAACAGCAATGGCTGTTTCATCTGCTTTTTCTTTTGCAAGAGATAACGCTTCGTTTGATAATGATGGAAATAATAGGCGTTTATAGGCATCTTTAATCGCTATTTGTATTTGTTCTGAACATTCGTTTTGAGAACTCATAATGCGATCTTTCATTTTCTGCATGGCTTTCTCTTCATCAATGTCTATTTTAACACGAATAAAGCCTTCTTTTTCTGCGCGTAAGATGGCCAATAATCTATGGGAAGGAATGCTGTTTAACGATTCGCTCCAATCGAAGTAATCCTTAAATTTCTGTGCTTTTTCATCGGCTATTTTTGTTTTTATTACTTTAGAAGAAATTGTTGAAAAACGCGCTAATTGATGTCTTATATTATTTCTAATATCGATGCGTTCATTCATCCATTCTGCCATGATAAAACCTGCACCTTCCAGCGCCTGTTCAATCGTTTTAACTTCGGTAGACGTATATTTAGAGGCGGTTAACGTTAAATTGGTAACGCGCTGACTCATAATCATTTTCGCCAAGGGTTCTAAGCCTTGTAAACGAGCGGTTTCTGCTTTTGTTTTTCTCTTTTTCTTAAAAGGTAAATACAAATCTTCTAAAGCGGTAATATCCTTAGATTGGTTTATTTGCAAAGTTAATGTGGTTGTTAAAACCGACTGCTCCTTTAATAATTTTAAAATTGTTTTTTTTCGCTTTTCTAAAGTCTCAAAGACTTCTTTAAAGGTCACAATTTCGCCGATTTGAACTTCATCTAAATTACCCGTTCTTTCTTTTCTATATCTTGAAATAAAAGGAATTGTACAGTCTTCATTTAATAAGGCAACCGTATTTTGCACAGATTGTAGCGGAAGTTGTGTTTGTTGGATAATAAATTGATGTAGCTCCATGTTATATTAAATTTACCTCAAATAGAAAACCTCATAAATGATTTTATGAGGTTGCAAAGATACTTGATTTCGGTTTTTATCTCTTATCGATTTTTTAAAAAACTATATTAATCTAAGTAAAATGGCATATAGAGATTTAGGTAGAAGTAAGATTTTTACTTGTGATATTATTCAAAATGGATGAATCCAGTACTTACTGCGAGCAATCTCAAAGCGCTTGAGAAGAATTTAAATAGTTTTTTAATTCTTGATAGTTTGAAATCTTTATAGACTTCTTTTCTTTATCCATTAGGTGTTTAATTTGTACAGGCATTTCTATTTGAACCGGCAATGTACCTTGTACAACATCCAAGAATTTTATAGGATGTGCTGTTTCTAAAAAAACACCTAGTTCTTTTTTAGATAAGCCATATTTCTGTAGACCTAAATATCCCACTGCGCCATGAGGATCTGCCACATATCCCGAGTTTTTATAGATTTCTTTCATTGCTAATCTTGTTTCATCATCTGTAAAAGAAAACGATGAAAATTTTTTTCTGAGAGCCAATAAATCATTGTTAAATAATTCTTGTATTCGAATAAAATTACTAGGATTTCCCACATCCATGGCATTAGAAATGGTGACTTTTGAAGGTTTTGGATGGTAGTTTCCATCTTTTAAATAATCAGAAACGGTATTGTTAATATTAGTGGAAGCTACAAAATGTTTAATAGGTAAGCCTAATTTACTAGCTACAATCCCCGCACAAATATTTCCGAAATTCCCGCTAGGCACAGAGAATACCAGCTCTTTGTCCTCGCTTATTAATTGTTTATAAGCAAAAAAGAAGTAGAACATTTGTGGCAACCATCGCGCTACATTAATAGAATTTGCTGAAGTTAATATAGGTTTAATCTCTTGATCTAAGAAAGCTGTTTTTACCATGTCTTGACAATCGTCAAAGACGCCATCAACTTCTAAAGCCGTAATGTTTTTCCCTAAGGTGGTGAGTTGTTTTTCTTGCACGCCGCTCACTTTTCCACTGGGATATAAAATAACTACTTGAACGCCTTTAGCATCTAAAAAGCCATTGGCAACAGCTCCTCCAGTATCTCCAGAAGTGGCTACTAATACAGTAATTTCATCTTCGTTATTTTGGTTAAAATATTCCAAACATTTAGCCATAAATTTAGCTCCCACATCTTTAAAAGCCATGGTGGGACCATGAAAAAGTTCCAAACTAGAAATATGTTCATCAATTTTCACTAAAGGAAAATCAAAGGAAACCGTTTCGGCAATAATTTCTTTTAGTTTTGTGGGCGGAATTTCATCACCTACAAATTGTTGAATTACTTTAAAAGCAATTTCATGATTAGAATATTGGGCAATATTCTTAATAAATTCTTTAGAAAGAGAGATGATGCTCTCTGGAAAATAGAGTCCTCTGTCTGGTGCAATTCCGCTTACGACCGCATTTTTAAACGATGTTTTGGGAGAGGTATGGTGCAAACTGTAATAGTTCATTGTTTTTATAGATGATGTGGGTGCTTGCGAGGGGAACAAAGTGATGTTTATATTAGAGACAAATACCTTGGCTGTTCTTACTTCGCAAGAACCATTAATTTATGATTTTTACGCCTTCTTGATTTACTTTTGATACATGAATATCAAAATCTATTCCAATATTTTTATATACTTCTGCCATCGCGACACCCACTTTTTTTGCTGTTTCTTCCCCTTTACTGAGGGCAAAAATGGATGGGCCAGAACCAGAAATTCCGCTTCCTAAAGCCCCCGCTTTTATAGCGGCAAGTTTTACCTGAGCAAATCCTGGAATTAAAATAGCACGCAAAGGCTCTACAATTTCGTCGTGCAAAGACCGCCCGATTAAAGCGTAATCTTCCGTGTATAAGCCACTAATTAACCCTCCAAAATTCCCCAATTGAATGGTGGCTTTTTTCATAGAAACATTTGATTTTAACACCGAACGAGCATCGGAAGTTTTTACTTCAATCTGTGGATGAATAATGGTGGCAAATAATTCTTTTGGAGACTTTATTGAGATTACTTCTAAGGGGCTACAGCTTTTTATTAAGGTGAAATTACCGAAAAGGGCAGGAGCTACGTTGTCTGCATGTGCAGTGCCACTGGCTAGTTTTTCGCCTTCCATAGCAAAGCCTACCAACTGCGTTTTTGAAAAGGGTTTTCCCAGTATTTCATTCATGGCAAAAACAACGCCGGCAGCACTAGCTGCACTGCTCCCAATACCGCTGCCGGGTTTTATGTTTTTAATTATTTGTATGTCAAAACCCACGTCTAAATCTATGTTTTTTAATAATGACAAAGCAGCAACTCCGGCAACATTCTTATTGGTTTCTAAAGGTAAATCTTGCCCAATAATTGATGAGATTTTTATGCCTTTTTCAGTGGTTTTTTGTACAATCATCTCGTCGCCAATGGTATCTAAACAAAGACCTAAAACATCAAATCCGCAAGAAATATTGGCTATCGTAGCTGGTGAAAAAACTCTAATTTTATTCATATTTTTAAAAATACTTAAAACCCAAAAGATTGACAAACGTATGGTTCACTAATCTGCTATTTGAGAATTATTAAGGATTCAATTTTTAGATAATTATACGTTTCCAATTCTTATGATATCGGCAAAAATTCCTGATGCTGTTACTTCTGCACCAGCACCAGCTCCTTTAATTAATAAAGGATTTTTCGGATACCTGTCTGTGAAAAACAAGACAATATTATCGCTTCCTTCTAAATTATAAAAGGGGTGATCAAAAGGGATCGGTTGTAAACCAACGGTTGCTTTACCGTTATTAAATTCGGCAACATATTTTAACCTGCAATTTTTATCGGCAGCCTTTTTGTAAATAGCTTGAAAGTGATCTTCATGGGTAATTAACGACGAGTAAAATGACTCGTTATTGGAAGTTTCTAAACACTCTTTTGGTAAAAAAGATTCGTTAGCAATATCACTTAATTCTAAATCAAAACCACTTTCTCTAGCTAAAATTAAAATTTTTCTAGCCACATCAACACCACTTAAATCTATTTTAGGATCGGGTTCTGTATAACCTTCTTTTTGAGCTTGAGCAACCACATCATGAAAGGTTGAATGCGTATCGAAATTATTGAAGACAAAATTTAAACTACCAGATAAAACGGCCTGAATTTTATGAACGCGATCTCCAGAATTGATTAAGTTTTTGAGGGTATCAATAATTGGCAAACCAGCACCAACATTGGTTTCAAACAAAAAGGGTGCATTGTGTTTTCTAGAGGTGTTTTTAAGATTTTTATAATTTTCAAGACTAGAGGCACAGGCAATTTTATTACAGGTTACCACGCCAATATTGTTTTTTAGATACTGTTCATAAATTTCGGAAACTTCTTGATTTGCGGTGTTATCAATAAAAATACTATTTCGCAAACTCAAAGTTTTTGTTTTTTCTAAAAAAAGTTCTAAAGTAGCAGGTTCTCCTTTGCCTAGGTTCTCTTCCCATGTTTTTAAATCCATTCCATTTTCATCAAAAAACATTTTACGAGAATTTGAAATGCCAATAACACGTATATTTAACTTTAGATTTTCTTTTAAGAATTTTTTCTGCTTATGAATTTGAGCTAAAAAATTTTTCCCAACATTTCCAACACCCGTTACAAAAAGATTTAATTGTTTAATTCTTTCTTCAAAAAACTGTTCATGTAAAACATTCAAAGATTTTTTTGCATCCGAATTATTAATCACGGCAGAAATATTTTTTTCTGAAGCACCTTGGGCAATCGCTCTAATGTTTACATTGTTTTTTCCAAGAATAGAAAACATTTGTCCGCTTAATCCTTTATAATTCTTCATATTATCGCCAACCAGGGCAATAATAGCCAAATCTTGTTCCACTTTGGTAGGCTTTACTTTGTGCTGCTCAATTTCAAATTGAAAAGTTTCATCAACACTTTCTTTTGCTAGTATGGCATCTTCATCGTAAATTCCAATACAAATTGAATGTTCTGAAGAGGCTTGGGTAATTAAAACAATGTTTATATTTTGTTGGGATAAGGTTTCAAATAATCGCTTGGAAAAGCCTGGGATCCCAACCATTCCACTTCCTTCTAGAGTGATTAAAGTAATATTTTCTATATAGGTAATCCCCTTTACAGCTCTTTTATTTCCCGTTTCTTTGGTTATAATAGTTCCTTGGTTTTCTGGATCAAACGTATTTTTAATAACTATAGGAATTTCCTTTTCTAATACGGGTTGAATGGTTGGTGGATACAGTACTTTCGCCCCAAAATGAGATAACTCCATCGCTTCTTGATACGATATTTGTGGAATGGCAAATGCTTGTTTTACAATTCTTGGATTTGCTGTAAACATTCCGCTCACATCTGTCCAAATTTGCAATTCTTCTGCATCCATGGCAGCGGCATATATGGCTGCAGAATAGTCGGAACCCCCACGTCCTAATGTTGTTGTTTTATGATCTAAAGTATTTGCAATAAAACCAGGTAAAATGGTGATTTTTATGCTAGAATTTAAAAAATAATCTTGTATTTTTTTATTAGTTTCTTTAAAGTTTACTTGTGCATTTAAGTAGTTGTTTGATGCTAGAATTAACTCTCTACTGTCTTTATACTTGGCAGGCAAGCCCATTTCTTGTGCCGCTTTTGTGATAATATAAGAAGACAGCAACTCTCCAAATCCACTTATGGTAGCTAATGTCTTTGGCGTTAACTCTTGCAATAAGAAACACCCTTCTAATAAGGTTTCTAAGTGATTTAGTAATCTTTTAACGGTGCTAATAGCCTCACTTTGATTAGAAACGGCAACTAATTCTTTTACCACCGTAAAATGATGATTTTCTATTTCTGTAAGAACCTTGATATATTCATCATCTTTATGAATAGCTAAATTAGCCGCATTAATTAGTGCATTGGTGGTTTTTCCAAGGGCAGAAACAACGACTGCAATTTGATTTTCTTGTGAAGCTTTGCCAATAATTTGTAATACTTTTTTTATGTTTTCTGAATTGGCTACGGAGGAACCTCCAAATTTTAATACTTTCATTTTTTTGTGTCTATAGAGCAATGTTTTTTTATATTTTATGTTTCGCTTTTCTTCGAAAAATAGAGATGACCTGAAATTTATATGTAAAAAATATACCCCTAAAGGGTAATAATCGTAGAAATAATTGTGATTGCCATTATCATACGCATACGAACTATCGGCATAGTTTTAGTAGATTTTGTATTTGTTATAGATAAATTCACATGTCAAAAATATTAGTTTTATTTAATTTTACACTTTTTATTACTAATTATTTTATGTTTTTATTTAATTAATATGAAGTTTGTAAGAAAACAGTACTTAAAATGTGAAATTATTATTTTAACAAACCTCTTTTCCCTTTTTCTTGAATAATTTCTGCGATTGATTTATTTTTTATTTTCCCCTCTAACCAAGATAAGATATCTAAATATAAAAAAGCTCTTTTTTCATAAGGATGATTTTCAAAAACCTCTAATTTAGAATGTATTTTTTTAAATTCATTCTTAATTTGATGTGGAAAAACGTCACTTAAGTCTCTAATAGAATTTAAAAACACTTTTTGAACTTCTTGCATGTTTTCCATTTTTAGCAAGAATTTATACGTCTCAATAAATTGTCTTTCTAAGTCGTAATCTAAACCACATTCATAATGCGCAATTAGGTTTAAAATTCTTGCAAAACATTGCAAGTCTTCAGCTACTTTTAAGTCTTTAGAATTGATGATTTTTTGCAAGTATTCAATACAAAGTTGGTTCTTTTCCATGCCAAAATATAGACAGGCAATTTTATAATAGAAAACAACAATATAATGATTATCTAATCGGTTTCTATATTCTTCAATTTTTCTATTGATAATCTCTACTAAATATTCCCCTTCAAAAAAACTACCTTCAATAAAATGTAAATGCAATTTATTGGCGTACAGGTATTGAAAAATCAACAATTCTGTGTTGGCATTTAACGGAATTAAATCTTGCGCAATTTGTAACTCAAAACGCGCTAACTCTTCTTTAAATTTGGTAGATTGATTTAAGAAAAATAAGGCTTCTAATAAATAATTTTCACCTTTTAAATAAAACACTGGATGCAGAGAAATTAACTTCGGATATTCATAAAATAAATAAACCCATTTATTGGCATATTTGTAACTCTGTAAAAAATCTTGGGTTAAAAGGCTATACCATAAATGTGCTTTATACAACCATAATTTTTCCCGAAAACCGAAAGTTTCAAAGTCATATTTTGGCATTTTTTTATTGAAATAATTGGTAATAAATAGAAGTTCTTCATTGTTTTTTACGTACCCATTTTTTAATAAATAGCTATATAATTGCAACGATAAATTAGACAGTTTACTGGTAATTACATTGAGCTGACTTAAATTTTTAGCTTGTATAGAAAGTTCATCCGCTCTGGTGTGAATACTTCGCGTAATATATTGGGTTTCTATAACTTTTTCTAACTCAACAATCTCATAGGCTGAATTTTTTTCTTCATTTTCAAGCGCTAGATGTTTCGCTTTATCTAATAATTTCAAACTCTGTTTGTATAAGCCTTTTTGATATAAAACCGTTGCAAAATCTAGTTGTTCCCTAATTTGAATTCTGATATTTTTATGTACTGGATTTAAACGCAAACTAATTAATATTTGCTTGTATAAATGCGCTTTTAAATTAGATAATTGCTGCTTTGATACGATATTGCTTTTTAGAATATCTTTTTCATTATAGGATTTCTGTTTCTCTAAAAACTTAAAAAGGGAAAAGAATTTAGCATCAATATTTCCACCTAATCGACCAACATATAAGTTGAATTGACGCTTTTCTGACTTCGATAAAGATTTAATCAGAACAAAAAGGGAATCATTTTGGAGATTGACTGATGTAATAGATTTATTCATAAAGATTTGATTATCATTTTCTTATAGCACTTAAAAAGGAATTGAAAATCGTGATTTAACTTTTTAAGGAATTTGTTTTTAAAAGGCAATATATACATTTGATTTATTAAATAATTAATCTTTATTAGAAATTTTATGCACAAAGATAAAGTACAAATTTTTGACACAACACTTCGAGACGGAGAACAAGTTCCTGGATGCAAGTTAGACACAAAACAAAAATTAGTCATCGCAGAAAGATTAGATTTTTTAGGAGTAGATGTAATTGAAGCTGGATTTCCTGTTTCTTCTCCAGGTGATTTTAAGTCTGTTCAAGAAATAGCAAAAATAGTGAAAAACGCGACCGTTTGCGGGTTAACCCGTGCGGTAGAAAATGACATTAAAGTAGCTGCTGAAGCATTAAAACATGCTAAATTACCTAGAATACATACCGGAATTGGCACCAGCGATTCTCATATTAAATACAAATTTAATTCTACTAGAGAAAAGGTGCTTGAAAGAGCTAAATACGCTGTTTCTTATGCAAAGTCTTTTGTAAATGATGTTGAATTTTATGCAGAAGATGCAGGAAGAACACAAAATGAATTTTTAGCGAAAGTGTGTGAGGAGGCTATTAAATCTGGCGCGACAGTTTTAAATATTCCAGATACAACAGGGTATTGTTTGCCAGAGGAATATGGTGCAAAAATAAAATATTTAAAGGAAAATGTAAAAGGCATCGATGGGGTTATTATTTCCTGTCATTGTCATAACGATTTGGGCTTAGCAACGGCAAACTCGATTGCTGGCGTGATTAATGGAGCACGACAAATTGAATGTACCATTAACGGCATTGGAGAACGCGCAGGAAATACGGCTTTAGAAGAAGTGGTCATGATTTTAAAACAACATCCTTATTTAAATTTAGTTACTGATATTGACACTAAATTATTATACGATACCAGCCTAATGGTTAGTGAGAAAATGGGAATGATGGTGCAACCAAACAAAGCAATTGTAGGCGCAAATGCATTTGCACATAGTTCTGGAATTCATCAAGATGGTGTAATTAAAAATAGGGAAACTTATGAGATTATGAATCCCGAAGATGTGGGGGTTACTGAAAGTGCCATTGTTTTAACAGCAAGAAGCGGAAGAGCTGCTTTGGCCTATAGAGCAAAGAAAATTGGGTATGAACTAACAAAGGTTCAGTTGGATATTGCCTATAAAAACTTTCTGGATTGCGCAGATCACCAAAAAGAAGTCAAGGACGATGATATTCATCGCATCATGAAAACAGTAAACAAAATATCTAAAATTGAAATGGCATAATGGGAAAAACATTATTTGATAAAGTTTGGGATGCGCATGTGGTAGACGTGATTGAAAACGGACCACAAATCTTATATATCGACTGGCATTTAATTCACGAAGTTACAAGCCCTCAGGCTTTTAATGAGTTGGAAGAAAGAAATATATCAGTAGCAAGACCTGATAAAATCTTAGCAACTGCAGACCATAATACACCTACATTAAATCAGCATTTGCCTATAAAAGATGTCTTGTCAAGAAACCAATTACAACAACTCACGAAAAACTGTGAAAAGAATCACATTGCTTTATATGGATTAGGACATAAAAACAATGGAATTGTGCATGTGATTGCCCCAGAATTGGGCGTTACACAGCCGGGAATGACTATGGTTTGCGGGGATTCTCATACATCAACGCATGGAGCTTTTGGAACCATCGCATTTGGAATTGGAACTAGTCAAGTAGCACAAGTTTTTGCTAGTCAATGTTTATTATTGCAAAAACCAAAAAAATTACGGGTTTCTGTCAATGGAAAATTAAAAAAAGGGGTTTTACCAAAGGATGTTATTTTGTATATAATTGCTAAATTAGGCACCAATTCTGGAACCGGCTACTTCTGTGAATATGCAGGAAATGTCTTTGAAGAAATGTCTATGGAGGGTAGAATGACCATTTGCAATATGAGTATTGAGATGGGAGCTAGGGGTGGAATGATTGCTCCAGACCAAACGACTTTTGATTATGTAAAAGGCAGAGAATTTGCTCCAAGTGGAGACGAATTTGATCAAAAAGTAGCGTATTGGAAAACATTAAAAACAGATCAAGATGCTGTCTTTGATCAGGAATATTTTTTAGACGCTGCAGATATTGAGCCTATGATTACCTATGGGACAAATCCAGGGATGGGAATTAAAATATCTGGAAGAATTCCAAACTTAAATGATGCTTCTTTTGAAAAGTCCTTGAAATATATGAACTTTAAAAAAGGAGAGTCTTTGCTTAACAAGCCTATTAATTTTGTTTTTATAGGAAGTTGTACAAATTCAAGAATTGAAGACTTTAGAATTGCAGCAGACTATATAAAAGGAAAACAAAAAGCAGCGAATGTAACTGCTTGGTTAGTTCCAGGGTCGCAAAAAGTAGCTAAACAAATTGTAGAAGAAGGCTTAGAATCTATTTTTAAGCAAGCCGGTTTTACTTTAAGGCAACCTGGGTGTTCTGCTTGTTTGGCAATGAATGATGATAAGATTCCCGAAGGAGAATATTGTGTATCTACATCCAATAGAAATTTTGAAGGAAGACAAGGCCAAGGAGCTCGAACTATTTTGGCAAGTCCATTAGTTGCTGCTGCTACCGCTATTGAAGGAAAAATTATTGATATTACAAAACACTTAAATTAAATGGAAAAGTTTAGACAATTAACTAGCACGGCGATTCCGTTAGCCACAGAGAATATAGATACAGATCAAATTATTCCTGCACGCTTTTTAAAAGCAACAGATAAAAAGGGTTTTGGAGATCAATTATTTAGAGACTGGAGGTTTAATAATGAGGGAGAAGTGAACACAAAATTCTCCTTAAATAACCCTATTTATTCTGGAAGTATTTTAGTTGCTGGAGATAACTTTGGGTGTGGATCTAGCAGAGAACACGCAGCTTGGGCTCTTGTAGGTTACGGATTTAACGTAATTATCAGTAGTTTTTTTGCAGATATCTTTAAAGGGAATGCCTTAAATAATGGGTTGTTGCCCGTGCAGGTTTCTAAAGGTTTTTTAAAAAAAATATTAATAGAGATAGAAGAAAATCCCACCTTAGAAATAACCATCGATTTAGTGAACCAGCAAGTAATTTCATCGGTAGGAACAGAAAGTTTTGAGATTGATGCCTACAAAAAAGTTTGTATGCTAAATGGCTATGATGATATTGATTTTTTAATTAGCAAGAAAGATAAAATTATTGCTTTCGAACAAACCCTATAAACTCATGAAACTTACATCACGCTTTTTGAATACCAAAATAAACACAATATATTAACTACGTGCTTTTGCTACACGCGGCTAAAGCGTGATCCATAAATAACAATAATATAGACACATGAAATATACAATTGCAGTAATTCCTGGAGATGGAATAGGCCCTGAAGTAACCAATCAAGCAAAAAAAGCATTGGATGCGGTTGCAGATATTTACCATCATATTTTTATTTATAAAGAAGCACAAATGGGCGCATGCGCCATTGATGCAACAGGGAACCCCTTACCAGATAAAACGTTGGAAATTTGTAGAAAAGCAGATGCCATTTTATTTGGTGCCATTGGAGATCCAAAATACGACAATGATCCTTCGGCAAAAGTGCGCCCAGAGCAAGGCTTATTAAAATTGCGAAAAGAATTAGGATTGTTTTGCAATGTTAGGCCTGTAAAAGCCTATGACCAGTTAATTGAAAATTCTCCACTTAAGAAAGAAATTATTTCAGGGACAGATATTGTTATTTTTAGAGAATTAACAGGGGGGATTTATTTTGGAATCAAAGAACTTTCCGAGGATGGTCAAACGGCTTTTGATGGCTGTTCCTATTCTGTGAAAGAAATTAGTAGAATTACACATTTAGCCTTTAAAGCTGCTCTGAACAGAAGAAAAAAAATAACGTTGGTAGATAAAGCCAATGTATTAGAGACTTCTCGTTTGTGGAGAAAAACAGTAACCGAAATTGCAAAGGAATATAAAGACATTGCTTTAGATTTTTTGTTTGTAGATAATGCTGCCATGCAATTAATTCTAAATCCCAAACAATTTGACGTCATCCTCACCGAAAACTTGTTTGGTGATATTATTTCAGACGAAGCAAGTGTTATTGGAGGGTCTATCGGATTATTAGCTTCATCATCAATCGGCAAAAAACATTCTCTTTTTGAGCCTATTCACGGCTCTTTTCCGCAAGCAAAAGGAAAAGAAATTGCTAATCCTTTAGCGTCAATTTTATCGGCAGCCATGTTATTAGATCACTTAGGCTTGCACGAAGAGGCCAAAGCCATTGAAAAAGCCGTTGAAAAATCATTAATCTTAGGGATTACCACAGAAGATATCAAAGGGAGGAATAATTATTCTGCTTCAACCTCTAAAGTGGGCGACTTTATTGCCGATTATATTACAAACCAAGATGACAGTAATATGAATTTTCAGAATATTCATATGGGACAAAGTACCATTATATAAGTTGTTTCTTTATAAACGTATAGGATTGGGTATTACTAATAAAACAAAAATATCTATCTATATTAAAATCATTGTAATTATGGTGAATTGATTAGGTAGGTAAAATGATATTTCAAATACTGCCTTCTGCGCTCCGGAAGGCTTTTTTTTTTAAATTATTTCAAAAATTGAACATCATATTAATAAATATATAAATAATTGATTTGTAATATTTTATGATTCATTTTTGATACCTGAATTTAAAGAATATTACAGAATAAAAGCAGTGAAAAAAAGCAAAAAAATTAATTTAGTACTTTAAAGATTGATACAAGAGATGGAATTAAATAAATACAGTAGCAGATTAACCCAAGATGAATCTCAACCAGCATCTCAAGCTATGTTATATGCAGTTGGTCTTACCGATGAAGATATGAAAAAGGCTCAGGTAGGAATTGCCAGCACAGGTTATGACGGAAACCCTTGTAATATGCATTTAAACCGCTTGGCGGCAGAAGTCAAAGTAGAGTGTAAGATTGCTGATTTAGTGGGCTTAGGGTTTAATACGATTGGCGTGAGCGATGGAATTTCTATGGGAACTACTGGAATGAATTATTCGCTAGCCTCTAGAGACATTATTGCCGATTCTATAGAAACAGTAATGAATGCACAAAGTTATGATGGATTAATTTCTGTGGTAGGCTGCGATAAAAATATGCCTGGTGCTGTTATTGCTATGTTGCGATTAAATCGCCCATCGATCATGATGTATGGAGGGACCATTGCTTCTGGTAATTACAAAGGAAAAAAACTTAATATCGTATCTGCTTTTGAAGCGTTGGGTCAAAAAGTTGCTGGAGAAATTGAAGAAGAAGAATATAGAGAAATTATAAAAAGAGCCATTCCAGGTGCAGGGGCTTGTGGTGGAATGTACACCGCAAATACCATGGCATCTGCTATAGAATGTATGGGGTTTTCATTGCCTTATAACTCATCGATTCCTGCAGAAAACCCTAATAAATTATCGGAGGCAGAACGAACAGCATTAGCGCTTAAAAACCTATTAGTATTAGATTTAAAACCCTTAGATATTATTTCAAAAAAATCGCTTGAAAATGCGATTGTGATAGTTAATGCTTTGGGCGGATCAACCAATGCTGTATTGCACTTTTTAGCCATTGCACATGCAGCAGATATAGAGTTTACCCTTGAAGATTTTCAAAGAGTTAGTGATAGAACACCCTTAATTGCCGATTTAAAACCATCGGGAAAATACTTAATGGAAGATGTTCATGGTGTTGGAGGAACTCCTGCCGTGATGAAATATCTTTTAGACAATGGGTATTTACATGGCGATTGTTTAACGGTTACCGGAAAAACACTCGCAGAAAATTTAAAAGAAGTAACGCCTCTTACTTTTGAAGGAGAACAAGATGTTATTTATCCAAAGGAAAAAGCTTTAAAGTCATCAGGAAACATACAAATCATGTATGGAAACCTAGCAGCGGAAGGTGCGGTGGCTAAGATTAGTGGAAATGAAGGATTGGTTTTTGAAGGGAAAGCTGTGGTTTATGATGGTGAGCAAGCGGCGAATACAGGAATCTCTAACGGAGAAGTAGAAAGAGGGGATGTAGTGGTTATTCGCTATGTGGGGCCAAAAGGAGGACCAGGAATGCCAGAAATGTTAAAACCCACTTCATTAATTATGGGAGCAGGTTTAGGGAAATCGGTAGCCTTAATTACCGATGGACGTTTTTCGGGAGGAACTCATGGATTTGTAGTTGGGCATATTACACCGGAAGCGCAATCTGGAGGAACCATTGGAATAGTGAAAACTGGTGATAAAATACATATTAGTGCTGAGGATAATTCAATTAATGTAGTACTCTCGGAAGAAGAAATTGCGCTTAGGAAATCAAAATGGATTGCTCCAGAGTTAAAACACAAAAAAGGGATATTATACAAGTATGCTAAAATGGTGGCATCTGCCTCTAAAGGATGCATAACAGACGCTTTTTAAGTGATAAAACAGCAGTCTATTTTGCATAAATTTAAATAAAATAGTTGAAAAAAAAATGGAATCTTAAATAAGATTTAATATGAATACAAAAACGTTAAAATTTACAGAAAAAATAACTAAAACTACCGAAAGAATTTCTGGTAGCGAAGCTGTTATTAGGTGTTTGTTGGCAGAAGGAGTTGATATTTTATATGGCTACCCAGGAGGAGCCATCATGCCCGTTTATGATGAATTGTATAAATATCAAGATAAAATTCAACACGTCTTAACACGTCATGAACAAGGAGCAACTCATGCTGCCCAAGGGTATGCACGTATTTCTGGAAAAGTGGGCGTTGCTATAGCTACTTCTGGTCCTGGAGCTACGAATTTAATTACTGGAATTGCAGATGCTCAGATAGATTCAACTCCAATGGTTTGTATTACCGGCCAAGTAGGTTCGCACTTATTAGGAAGTGATGCGTTTCAAGAAACAGATATTGTTGGTATTTCTACGCCGGTTACCAAATGGAACCATCAAATTACCAAAGCGTCTCAAATTCCAGAAGTAATGGCTAAAGCTTTTTATATTGCCAAAAGTGGTCGTCCTGGCCCCGTTTTGGTAGATATTACGAAAGATGCTCAATTTGAAATGTTCGATTTTTCTTATGAAAAATGTACGGGAATTAGAAGTTATACTCCCGTTCCAAAAATAGAAAAAGCTTCTTTGGAGGCAGCGGCTAAATTTATTAATGAAGCAAAAAAGCCCATGATTGTGTGGGGACAAGGCGTCATTTTAGGAAAAGCTGAAGAAGAATTTAAATCATTTGTAGAAAAAACAGGAATTCCGGCTGCATGGACCATTTTAGGCGCGTCTGCATTACCTACTGCGCATCCTTTAAATGTTGGAATGGTAGGGATGCACGGAAATTACGGCCCCAATGTTTTAACCAATCAATGCGATGTTTTAATCGCTATTGGAATGCGCTTTGATGACAGAGTTACGGGTAATTTAGAGACCTATGCAAAACAAGCAAAGATCATTCACTTTGAAATTGATCCTTCGGAAGTAGATAAAAACGTAAAAACAACGGTAGCCGTTTTAGGAAATTCAAAAGAGAGTTTAGCTCAAATTCTACCCTTAGTAAGTGAAAATTCACATCTAGACTGGCATCAGAAATTTAAAGATTTGTATGCCATTGAATATGAAATAGTCATTAAAGGAGATCTATATCCAACCAAAGAAGGATTAACCATGGGGGAGGTGCTAAAAGAAATTAATATTCAAACAAAAGGAAACGCAGCCATTGTTTCAGATGTTGGTCAACATCAAATGATTGCCTGTAGATATGCAGAATTTAACCATTCTAAAAGTAATATTACCTCTGGCGGATTGGGCACTATGGGGTTTGCATTGCCCGCTGCGATTGGTGCAAAAATGGCCGCTCCAGAAAGAGATGTTATTGCTATTATTGGGGATGGCGGATATCAAATGACCATTCAAGAATTAGGAACTATTTTTCAAACCAAAGTACCGGTTAAAATTGTAGTTTTAAATAATGATTTCTTAGGCATGGTGAGGCAATGGCAGGAATTGTTTTTTGAAAGACGGTACGCATCTACAGAAATACAAAACCCAGATTTTGTAGCCATTGCAAAAGGCTACGCGATCGATGCTCAGAAAGTGACAAAAAGAGAGGATTTAGCGGCTGCCGTGAAAGAAATGGTTGCAAGTAAAAATGCTTATTTTCTAGAGGTTTCTGTAGAGAAGGAAGGAAATGTTTTTCCTATGATACCAACAGGAGCAAGCGTCTCAGATATGAGATTGTCTTAATTATGAAATTCTCTACCGAGTTTTTGATATTTGAGTTAATCACTGAAGCTACCTATTGTGTGAGACCTGTCGAAGCGTGAGCCTAAGCATGCCACAGCAGGAAAAAAATATAATCATATAGACCCATGAAAGAAGAAAAAAAATTATATACAATTTCGGTATATACCGAAAATAATATTGGACTGTTAAATAGAATTTCAGCAATTTTTCAAAGAAGACATATTAATATTGAAAGCATTAATACCTCTGTTTCTGAAATCGTAGGCACTTCAAGATTTACCATTGTGGTGTGTATACCCGAAGATCAAATGAAAAAAATTATTGGTCAAATAGAAAAACAAGTTGAAGTTATAAAAGCCTATTATCACACCGATGAAGAAATTATTTACCAAGAATCTTGCTTATTTAAAGTGAAATCAGATCTATTGTTTGAAGAACGACAAATTCAGAATATTATCAAAGAAAGTAATTCTCGCATTGTCACAGTAAATAAAGAATTTTTTGTGATTGAAAAATCTGGCAAAAAAGAAGAGATAGACCTACTGCACCGGGAATTAAGTCCGTTTGGAATTTTACAATTCACGCGTTCAGGAAGAATTTCAGTAACGAAAGAACCAATGAAAATATCACAAATGCTCGCCGCATTTAATTAATCAAACCAAAAAACAGAAAATGGCAAATTACTTTAATACATTACCGTTAAGAAAACAATTAGAACAATTAGGGAAGTGCAGATTTATGGATGCTTCAGAATTTGAAGAGGGCGTAAAGGTCTTAATTGGAAAAAAGATTGTAATCATTGGTTGTGGTGCTCAAGGCCTAAATCAAGGCTTAAACATGAGAGATTCTGGATTAGATATTTCCTATACTTTAAGACAAGTAGCAATTGATGAAAAAAGAGAATCTTATAAAAATGCAACCTCTAACGGATTTAAAGTAGGTACTTATAAAGAATTAATTCCTGCGGCAGATTTAGTGTTGAATTTAACGCCAGACAAACAACACACCAATGTGGTAAAAACGGTTATGCCTTTAATGAAAAAAGGAGCAACATTAAGTTACTCTCACGGGTTTAATATCGTTGAAGAAGGAACACAGATTCGCGAAGATTTAACCGTAATCATGGTAGCGCCAAAATGTCCAGGGACAGAGGTTCGTGAGGAATATTTACGTGGATTTGGTGTGCCCACTTTAATCGCAGTACATCCAGAAAACGATCCAGAAAATAAAGGATGGGCACAGGCAAAAGCCTATGCGGCAGCAACAGGTGGAGATAGAGCAGGAGTGCTAGCCTCCTCTTTTGTAGCAGAAGTAAAATCAGATTTAATGGGAGAACAAACCATTTTATGTGGAGTCTTGCAGACAGGGGCTATTTTATCGTTTGATAAAATGATTGCAGAAGGAATGGAGCCTGGGTACGCAGCAAAATTAATTCAATTTGGATGGGAAACTGTTACTGAAGCTTTAAAGCACGGAGGAATCACCAATATGATGGATCGATTATCTAATCCAGCAAAAATAAAAGCATTTGAACTCTCTGAAGAATTAAAAACGATTATGCGTCCATTATTTTATAAGCATATGGACGATATCATTTCAGGTGAGTTTTCTAAAACCATGATGGAAGATTGGGCAAATGATGATGTGAATTTATTGAAATGGAGGGCAGCAACAGGGGATACTGCCTTTGAAAAAACGCCTATTACAGCCGAAGAAATTTCAGAACAAGAATATTTTGATCACGGAACCTTATTAGTTGCCTTTGTAAGAGCAGGAGTAGAATTAGCTTTTGAATCTATGACAGAGGCTGGGATTATTGAAGAATCGGCGTATTATGAATCGCTGCACGAAACCCCATTAATTGCGAATACTATTGCACGTAAAAAATTATATGAAATGAATCGTGTTATTTCTGATACGGCAGAATATGGCTGTTATTTATTTGACCATGCATGTAAACCATTATTAGCAGACTTTATGAAAACGGTGAAAACGAATATTATTGGAAACGCATTTTCAGTAGAAAACGGAGTCGATAATCGAGAATTAATTGCTGTAAATAAAGCGATTAGAAATCATCCTGTAGAAAAAATAGGAGCAACATTACGAGCCTCAATGACTGCGATGAAAGTCATTAAATCTGACGCCTAATTATATGCAAATAAAAACAACATATTTCCCCAGTTTAGAAAACGTAAAAGAAGCAGCAGTCGTATTAAAAGGGGTTGCTTCTATTACACCATTAACCCAGAGTGTAGATTATTCTCGCAAATTTGGAGCAAATATTTTGTTTAAGAGAGAAGATTTACAAGTAGTACGTTCCTATAAAATTCGTGGGGCTTACCATAAAATATCCTCTTTAACCGATGCTGAAAAGACAAGTGGAATTGTTTGTGCTAGTGCAGGAAATCACGCCCAAGGAGTAGCGCTTTCTTGTAAGTTATTAAAGATTTATGGCACGATATATATGCCATTACCAACGCCAAACCAAAAAATTGAACAGGTAAAAATGTTTGGTGAAGAGTTTGTAAATATTGTGATTGAAGGAGATTCTTTTGATGATGCTTATCATTCTGCGATTGTTGAATGTGAAGCAAAAAATAAAACCTTTATTCACCCTTTTAACGATAAAAAGGTAATTGAAGGACAAGCAACGGTAGGATTAGAAATTTTAAATCAGACCCAAGAAACCATCGACTATATATTTGTACCTGTTGGGGGCGGAGGGTTATCTGCAGGATTATCCGCTGTTTTTAAACAAGTATCGCCAAACACGAAAATAATTGGTGTAGAACCCAAAGGAGCACCTTCGATGTCTACTTCCATTCGAAATAATAAAAATACCACGCTTGAAAAAATTGAAAACTTTGTAGATGGAGCTGCCGTAAAAAGAGTGGGTGATTTAAATTTTGCTATTTGTCAGGAAAATTTATATGACATGGTTACCGTAGATGAAGGCAGAATTTGCCAAACCATTTTAGATTTATACAATAAAAATGCTATTGTAGTGGAGCCCGCGGGTGCACTAAGTATCGCCGTTTTAGATGACTATGCCACAGAAATTAAAGGAAAAAATGTGGTTTGTATTGTTAGTGGAAGCAATAATGATATTACAAGAACTGCCGAAATTAAAGAACGTGCATTATTATATGCCAATTTAAAGCACTATTTTATTATTAAATTTCCTCAAAGGGCAGGGGCTTTAAAAGAATTTGTGGCTGAAATTTTAGGTCCAAGTGACGATATCACCTATTTTCAATACACAAAAAAAACCAATAGAGAAAACGGTGCTGCCGTTGTAGGCTTAGAATTAAAATCTTCTGCAGATTTGATTCCTTTGATAGAAAAAATGAAAAGCCGTAACTTTTATGGAGATTATTTAAATGATAAACCCGATTTGTTTCAGTTTTTAGTTTAATAAAATTGTTTTAGAGAAGTAGTAAATCCATTTTATTTCGGCTTCCTTGACGTTTGCAAGAAATGACTAGCATGTAGCCAGGAACATTATTGTAAAGTATCTTCAAGATAAATATTTACTTATAATATATATAACTCATGTAGTCTTTATAATGGCTGCATGAGTTTTTGTTTGATCATAACAAATGGCAATCAGCGCTTAATAGGGTTTTATAAAGACAAGTAAGGTTGTGTTTTTAGGCCCAATATGTTATTTAATATTAATGACTATATTTATCGTCTACTATAATCTAAAAAAACATATATGATTCACCGTAAATTACGCTCGCTAATTTTTATTTTTGCGATCTTTTCTCTGGTAGTTATTTCTTGTAAGAAAACGACCAATAATAGTGATAAACTTTCATTAGAATTTGAGAAATACGAACTAGAAAATGGACTAGAAGTTGTACTTCATCAGGATAAATCAGATCCAATTGTTTCTGTTGCTATTCAGTATGGTGTTGGCTCCAATAGAGAAAAAACAGGTAGAACCGGTTTTGCTCACTTATTTGAACATATGCTTTTTCAGGAGTCAGAAAATGTTCCCCAAGATCAATTTTTTAAAATGATTCAGGATTTAGGCGGAACTTTAAATGGAGGAACCTGGAAAGATGGCACGGTTTATTATGAAGTTGTTCCTAATAACGCCCTTGAAACCGTAATGTGGTTAGAAAGTGATCGAATGGGATATTTGATAAATACGGTTACAGAATCTGCTTTCTACAATCAACAAGAAGTGGTTCAAAATGAAAAAAGACAGCGTGTTGATAATAATCCATACGGACATACCAATTGGGTTTTAGACAAAGCCATTTACCCAGAAAACCACCCATATAATTGGCAAGTAATTGGAGAATTAGCCGATTTACAAAATGCAACGATTGAGGACGTAAAAGAATTTTATGATAAATATTACGGTCCCAATAATGCCACATTAGTAATTGCAGGCGATTTTGAAAAGGAATCGGTAAAAGAATTGGTTGAAAAATATTTTGGAGAAATAAAACGCCGTCAAGAGGTAGCGCCTTTGGAACCCGAGAGAGTTACTTTGGCTGAAACGAAAAGATTTTATCATGAAGATAATTTTGCAAAAGCCCCCCAATTAAATATGGTATGGCCAACTTTAGAACAGTATACATCCGATGCATATGCCTTAGATTTCTTAGCGCAGCTTTTATCCGAAGGAAAAAAGGCGCCTATGTACAAAGTATTAGTAAAAGAAAAGGAATTAACTTCAAGGGCAACTGCTTATAATAATTCTCAAGAATTAGCGGGGGAATTTCACGTAATAATTACGGCAAATTCTGATAAAAGTTTAGCAGATGTTGAAGCTGCTGTGTTAGAATCTTTCAAAAAATTTGAGGTAGAAGGCTTCACTAATAAAGACGTAGAGAGAATAAAGGCCAGTTTAGAAACAGATTTTTACAATTCTATAAGTAGTGTATTGGGAAAATCTTTTCAATTAGCGCAATACAATGTTTTTGCCGGTGATCCTGGTTTTATTACAACGGATATCGAAAATATTAAAGCAGTTACGAAAGGAGACGTCTTAAGAGTTTATGAGGCTTATATTAAAGACAAACCCTATGTAATTACTAGTTTTATTCCAAAAGGGAGCTTAGATTTAGCGGCCAATAATTCTGACAAAGCAGCGGTTGTTGAAGAGGAAATTAAAGAAAATATTGAAGTAACAACAATAGATAAAGTAGAAGAAGTTGTGAAAACTGCTTCGAAAATAGATCGATCAAAAGCACCAGATATTGGAGAATCACCAAAATTAAATATTCCAGCTTCTTGGTCTATTCGTTTAGATAATAAGCTAGAAGTTTTAGGAATTGAACAAACTGAATTGCCAATTGTTAATTTCAGCATTGTTATTGATGGGGGACATTTATTAGATTCTTTTGATAAAAATGGGGTTGCCAATTTAATGACCGATATTATGATGGAGGGAACTGCAACAAAAACACCAGAAGAATTAGAAGAAGAAATAGCCTTGTTAGGTGCCTCTATTAATATGTTTACTGGAAATGAGGCCATTACAATTCGCGGTAATACCTTAATACGCAACTTTGAAAAAACAATGGATTTGGTTGAAGAAATTTTATTGGAACCACGTTGGGATGAAGAAGAATTGGCGAGAATTAAAAGCAGTACAATGAATCGTATTAAACGTTCATCGGCAAATCCAAATGTAGTGGCTGAAAACGTTTTTAATAGATTATTGTACGGAGATAAACACATTTTTGCGTATCCAACAAGTGGTACAGTAGCCTCTGTAGAAGCTATTAAAATGGCCGATTTAAAAGATTTTTACAACAAAAACTTTTCTCCTTCCGTAACAAAATTTCACTTAGTTGGACCTCTGAAAAAAGATCAAGTGTTAAAAGTGTTATCTAGTTTGGAAGAAAAATGGGCAAGCAAAGAAGTCGTAATTCCTACTTATGAACTAAATGCAAACAGAGATAAATCATCTTTATATTTTGTAGATATCCCAAATGCAAAACAATCTGTAATTAATATAGGGTATTTATCAATGGCTAAGACAGATCCAGATTACTATGCTGCAACGGTTATGAATTATAAATTAGGGGGGTCTTTTTCTGGAAATGTAAATTTAATTTTAAGAGAAGAAAAAGGATATACTTATGGAGCACGAACAGGTTTTAGTGGAACTAAAATTCCAGGTGCATTCTCTGCTTCATCAAGTGTGCGAACAAATACAACATTTGAATCGGTAAATATTTTTAGAGATGAAATTGAAAAATACAAGCAAGGGATTTCTGAGGAGGATTTACAGTTTACAAAAAATGCATTGATAAAATCGAATGCCAGACGTTTCGAATCTCAATATGCTTTATTAGAAATGTTGCAAAACATGAGTAATTATGGCGTGTCGGAAGATTATATTTCCGAAGAAGAAAAAACGGTTAGAGAACTGACTTTAGAACAACATAAAGCTTTAGCAAATAAGTATTTAGACGCTTCAAGAATGGGGTATTTAGTTATTGGTGATGCAGCAACTCAGTTTGAAAAATTCAAAGACGCTGGTTTTGATGAAGTACTTCTGTTAGATAAAGAAGGGAATGAAATAGAATTGTCTAACGTGAAATTATAAGTAAATAATTTATTTAGATAAAAAAGGTGTGATGAAAATCACACCTTTTTTATCTATAATTTAGCGTGTAAAGTTTAGATAGTAAGAGTATTTACCGTAAATTTAAGTTTTTAAAATAATTACCAAACACATAAAAAATGGAAATTCCAAAGGCCTATAAAATAGGGTCATTATTGAACCAAAAAACCTATTTAGTTGACGGGAAATTAAAAGTTTGGACTGGTGAGACCGCAGATGTTTTATCTACCATTTCATCAACAAAAGAATACAAGCCAACCTTATTAGGGTCTATTCCTCAACTAGGTAAGCAAGAGGCTTTGGAAGCCTTAGACTCTGCTTGTAAAGCCTATGGTAAAGGACAAGGTTTATGGCCAACGATGAAAGTGGTAGATCGCATTGCTTGCATGGAAAAATTTGTAGCCCAAATGAAAACCAAACGAACAGAAATCGTGAAGTTACTAATGTGGGAAATTGGCAAAGCACTGCCCGATTCTGAAAAAGAATTCGACAGAACGATTGAGTATATATATGATACCATAGAAGAATACAAACAAGTTGATAGAGATTCTGCCAAATTTGAAAAACACAGTGGCGTTAATGCGCATATTCGCAGAGGCCCCTTGGGAGTAGTTTTGTGCTTAGGCCCTTATAACTATCCACTAAACGAAACTTTTGCCTTGTTGATTCCTGCCATTATTATGGGAAATACAACAATTTTTAAACCTGCAAAACACGGTGTTTTGTTATTGTCTCCCTTATTGGAGGCTTTTCAAAGTAGTTTTCCCGCAGGTGTTATAAATATAATTTATGGTCGAGGAAGATTATTAGCTACGCCAATTATGGAAACAGGAAAAGTAGATGTATTGGCCTTAATAGGAAATAGTAAATCGGCCAATGCAATTCAAGATCATCATCCGCAGAAAAACAGGTTGCGTTTAGTCTTGGGTTTGGAAGCTAAAAATCCAGCAATTGTTTTGCCAGATGCCGATTTAGATTTAGCCATTGATGAATGTATTTCAGGCGCTACTTCTTTTAACGGACAACGCTGTACAGCATTGAAAATTTTATACGTACATGTAAATATTGTTGAAGAATTTAATAAACGCTTTTCAGAAAAAGTAGATGCATTAAAATTTGGAAATCCTTGGGAAGATAATGTTATATTAACGCCCTTACCAGAACCAGACAAGCCTGCATATATTCAAGAATTGATTGACGATGCCAAAGAAAAGGGAGCCAAAATTATAAACAAAAAAGGAGGGGAAACCACTGAAAACTACATATTTCCAGCCGTTTTATATCCGGTAACAAAAGAGATGCGCGTTTTTAAAGAAGAACAGTTTGGCCCCGTTACACCAATTGTTTCTTTTACCAATATTAATGAACCTCTAGATGACATGGCAGATTCTAATTATGGCCAACAAGTAAGTGTCTTTGGTAGCGATGTAAAAGTATTATCGCCATTAATAGATACCTTAGTGAATTTAGTGTGTAGAGTGAATCTGAACAGTTCTTGTCAACGTGGACCCGATGTCTACCCGTTTACTGGAAGAAAAGATTCTGCCGTTGGAACTTTAAGTGTTCATGATGCATTGCGTTCTTTTTCTATTAGAACTTTTGTGGCTTCAAAAGATACAGCCTATAATAATTCAATTCTTAAAGAATTATTAAATAAAAAAACAGGCAATTTTATAAGTACAGATTATATTCTATAAAAATAATAACCGTTATTACCCATTAAAAAATCGCTTATTTGTAAAAAAATAAGCGATTTTTTTTCGATATCATAAAAATAAATAAAAAAAGAAATTTTGTTTATTTATAGAACTATTTATAACTACTTTTGAGTTGTAAACGTAACTAATTTATTTAATTGAATCCTTTTTTCAACATATTAAACATCTCATTTAGAAATATTTATAATACTATTTCTTCATTGACACGTCCTTCTAGTTTTCGCAGTCGCCCGTAAGGGTATCTTTTATTATAGAGCTCAAGGTGAGTCCAGCTCAGATTTCAAACAAAACTCTTTTTATAAAACTTTAAAAAAAATCAACAACAATGGAAATTGTTATTGCTGATAAGTCACATAGTATATATGCAGAAATAATCTGCAATGCTATAGCAGAATCTGCTAAAGTTAGAGGTACTGGAATTGCAAAACGTACCCCAGAATATATCATAACAAAAATGCAAAATGGCAATGCTGTGATCGCATTAGATGGTGACTTTTTTGCAGGTTTCTGTTATATAGAAGTTTGGAGTCATGGGAAGTTTGTAGCGAATTCTGGTTTAATTGTGCATCCAGATTATAGAGAACAAGGATTGGCGAAAAAAATTAAAGCAAAAGTGTTTCAACTTTCCATCTCAAAATTTCCAGAGGCAAAAATATTTAGCATCACTACAGGTTTAGCGGTGATGAAAATGAATTCTGATTTAGGCTATAAACCCGTTACCTTTTCTGAATTAACAGATGATCAAACGTTTTGGAATGGCTGTCAAACTTGTAAAAATTACGACGTTTTGCAACGGACAGCACAAAAAATGTGTTTTTGTACCGGCATGTTATATGATCCAAAAGCGATAGGAAATAAGAAAAAAACGATTAAACCCTCGGTTTTTAAAAGATTAAAACAAATAAAAGAACATCTATTCTTAAAAAAAGAAAAAAAATGAAAAAATTAGTTTTAGCATATAGCGGCGGATTAGATACCAGTTATTGTGCCTTGCATTTATCTAAAGACAAAGGATTTGAAGTACACGCAGTAAGCGTAAATACGGGAGGTTTTTCATTAGAAGAAATTGATCATATAGAAAAAAACGCCTATAAAATGGGTGTTAAAACCTATAAAAATATAGATGCGATTCAACGTTATTATCAAAAAGTGATCAAATATTTAATCTTTGGAAATGTTTTAAAAAACAATACATATCCATTATCGGTGAGTGCTGAAAGGATTATTCAAGCCATAGAAATTGTTATTTATGCTAAAAGTATGAATGCGAAATATATTGCTCACGGAAGTACTGGAGCAGGAAATGATCAAGTGAGGTTTGATATGATTTTTCAAACGCTAGCTCCAGAAATTAAAATTATTACGCCCATTCGTGATGGAAAATTATCGAGACAAACAGAAATTGAATATTTACAAAAAAACGGGGTAGATATGTCTTGGGAAAAATCAAAATATTCTATAAATAAGGGCCTGTGGGGAACAAGTGTAGGAGGAGTAGAAACCTTAACTTCTGAAAAACCGTTGCCAGAAAATGCCTTTCCTTCTTCATTAGAAAGGCAGGATAACGAAAAAATAAAATTAACTTTTGAAAAGGGAGAACTTATTGCTTTGAATTATGTGGTTGATTTACCAGAAAATAATATTAAAATTCTCAACGAAATCGCTTCTAAATTTGCCATTGGTAGAGACATTCATGTTGGAGATACGATAATAGGAATTAAAGGACGAGTTGGTTTTGAAGCTGCGGCTGCCTTGATTATTATCAAAGCTCATCATTTATTAGAAAAACATACCTTAACCAAATGGCAATTGCAGCATAAAGATTATTTGTCTAGCTTTTATGGAATGCATTTGCATGAAGGTCAGTTTTTAGATCCTGTCATGAGAAATATGGAATCTTTTTTACAATGTAGTCAAGATAAAGTTTCGGGAGATGTGTTTGTAACCTTGAAACCATATCATTTTTCTTTAAATGGCATTGAATCAAAGCACGACTTAATGAACTTAAAATATGCGAGTTATGGTGAGGATAACACCAATTGGAGCGCAGATGACGCGAAAGGATTTATCAAAATTATTGGGAATCAGAATAAAATTTATCACCAAGTAAATTCACAATCATGATCAAAGCAGGCATTATTGGGGGCGCAGGTTTTACCGCGGGAGAATTAATCAGGATATTGATTTCTCACCCAAAAGTGGAGATTGATTTTGTATTTAGTACCTCCAATGCAAAAAATAAAATATGTTCCATTCATCAAGATTTGGTGGGAGATATTGATATGCTTTTTACAGATACAATAAATCCTGCTGTTGATGTGTTGTTTTTGTGTTTAGGGCACGGAAATTCTAAAACTTTTTTAGCACACAATGAATTTTCTGCAAACACCCGAATAATTGATTTAAGCAATGATTTTAGATTAGAAAATGAACGGGAATTTAAAAATAAAACTTTTGTGTACGGCTTGCCAGAATTGAATAAAGAAGCCATTAAAAAAGCACAATTTATTGCAAACCCTGGTTGTTTTGCAACGGCAATCCAATTGGCTGTTTTGCCTTTGGCAAAGGACAACCTAATTAAAAATGAGCTACACGTAAATGCTGTGACAGGAGCTACTGGAGCAGGAACTTCGTTTTCTAAAACCACCCATTATACTTGGAGAGACAATAATTTTTCTCATTACAAAGCTTTTACACATCAACATTTAGGAGAAATTTATCAAACGGTACATCGATTACAACCCAATTTTAACTTTGAAATTAATTTTATTCCAAATCGAGGTAATTTTCCTAGGGGAATTTTTGCAACGCTTTACACCGAATTTGACGGTAGCTTAGAAGAAGCAAAAGCCATCTATACAAATTTTTATAAAGACGCAAAATTCACGTTTTTATCTGATGATGAAATACATCTAAAACAAGTGGTGAACACGAATAAATGTTTGCTTCATCTAGAAAAAAACAACAATAAATTACTTATTACTAGTGTGATTGATAATTTGTTAAAAGGAGCTTCTGGGCAAGCAGTACAAAATATGAATTTGATGTTTGGTTTTGAAGAAACTTTAGGAATTAAATTAAAAGCAACCTTTTTTTAATAATAAAATCATGAAAATAGCTATTATAGGTACAGGAAATTTAGGAAAATCTATTGCCAAAGGATTAATTACAAACAATGCCATTACAACCTTGTACTTAACCAAAAGAAATCTAGAAACCATTCGTGAATTTGATGGATACAAAAATGTCTTTTTAACGTCAGATAATAAAGAGGCCGTTGAAAAATCAGATATTTTAATTTTAGCTGTTCAGCCATCAAGTTTAGAGAAAATTTTGTTAGATATAAAAGACTTATTAAAAGAAAATCACGTCATTATTTCTACCATTACTGGTTTTTTAATTCTAAAAATTGAAAATATTATTGGCGCCAATCAATTTATCATTCGTGCCATGCCAAATACGGCCATTGCAGTTGGTAAATCAATGACCTGTGTCTGTGCCAATGAAAAAGGAGCACAGCGTATAAAAATTGCGGAAGCCATTTTTAACCGATTAGGAACCTCTTTGGTAATTCCAGAAAATCAAATGCAGGCAGCCACTGTGATTTGCGCAAGCGGAATTGCTTTTTGGATGCGGTTAATTAGAGCAACAACTCAGGCGGCTATTCAGTTGGGATTTGACGCAAAAGAAGCGCAAAAGTTAGCCATGTTTACTTGTGAAGGAGCCGCTAGTTTATTGATTACCACTGGCAATCACCCAGAACAAGAAATAGATAAAGTTACCACTCCAAAAGGGTGTACCATTGAAGGTTTAAACGAAATGGAACACAAGGGCTTAAGTTCTTCTTTAATACAAGGTATGGTAAAATCTTTTCAGAAAATTAACACTATAAAAACAGAACAATTATGAACCTGTTCAACGTCTACCCACTTTTTGATATTACGCCTGTTCGCGCAAAAGATGTTTTTATTTATGACAAAAACGGTACAGAATATTTAGATTTATATGGGGGTCATGCCGTCATTTCTATTGGTCATTCGCATCCAGAATATGTGAAAAATATTTCCGAACAAGTGGCCAAAATGGGTTTTTATAGCAATTCTATTCAAAACCCATTACAAACGAAATTAGCCAGTGAACTTGGAGCGCTCTCAAAGTGTTCATCGTACGAATTATTTTTATGTAATTCTGGAGCAGAAGCCAACGAAAACGCTTTAAAATTGGCATCATTTCACACGTATAAAAAGAATGTTTTAGCGTTCAAAAATTCATTTCACGGCAGAACCTCAGCGGCGGTTGCAGTGACAGACAATCCAAAAATAATTGCGCCAATAAATGCACAGCAAGAAGTGGATTTTGTAGATTTTGGTGATTTATTATCTGTAGAAAACACCTTAAAAGCAGATAAAACCTGTGCAGTAATCGTAGAAACAATTCAAGGTGTAGGTGGTTTAGATGAGGCCTCTACTGAATTTTATCAAGGCCTTTCATTGCTCTGTAAAAAATATAGTACACTATTAATTGCAGACGAAGTGCAGTCTGGCTTTGGAAGAACTGGCGATTTTTTCGCATTTCAAAAACATAAAATAACCCCCGATATTATTTCCATAGCAAAAGGAATGGGTAACGGATTTCCAGTGGGAGGTATTTTAATTCATCCAAGTATTAAAGCTTCTTTTGGACTGTTGGGTACTACTTTTGGTGGAAATCATTTGGCCTGTATTGCGAGTTTATCGGTTTTAAATGTTATTAAAAGCGAAAATTTAATGAAAAATGCGACTGAAATTTCTGCTTATTTTAGTGAGAAATCAAAATGCATTAAATCCTTGAAAAAATTAAAGGGAAGAGGTTTGATGTTAGGGTTAGAATTTGACTTTCCAATTGCCGAACTAAGGAAAAACTTGGTTTATAAGCATCATATTTTTACAGGAAATGCTAAAAATCCCAATGTAATTAGGATTTTACCTTCTTTAACCATTAAAAAAGAACATATTGATTTATTTTTTGACGCATTACAAAAGGAACTATAAAACCTCCATAACGCTTTTTTGAATATTCAAAGCGATAAGGATATGGAAGTTGCCTCTATGCTAAGTTCATCGAAGTGAGACCGCTAGCATGCCACAGCAGGGTGAAATAAATAAAATAGAACATGAAAAAATATACAGTTATCAACGATATTGAGAGAATTTCTGAAATGGTTAAACAGGCCATTGAGTTAAAGAAAGATCCATTTAAATTTCGAGATTTAGGGAAAAACAAAACTCTGGTATTATTGTTTTTTAATGCTAGTTTAAGAACGCGTTTAAGTACAGAAAAGGCGGCAAAAAACTTGGGAATGGATGTAAGTATTTTAAATGTAAATGATGCTTGGAAATTGGAATTCGAAGACAGAATCATCATGGATTTAGACAAGTCTGAGCACGTTAAAGAAGCGGCGAGAGTAATTTCACAATATGCAGATATTATTGCTTTAAGGGCTTTCCCAAGCTTGCTTGATAAAGAAAAAGACGAATTAGAAACGGTATTAAGTAGTTTTGTTAAATATGCGTCTGTTCCCATAGTTAATATGGAAAGTGCAATCGCACATCCACTGCAATCTTTGGCTGACGCCATTACTATTGAAGAATTTAAAAATAAAAAAAGACCCAAAGTAGTACTTTCTTGGGCGCCACATCCAAAAGCTTTGCCGCATGCAGTGGCAAACTCCTTCGTAGAAATGATGCAAAAAATAGAGGTTGATTTTTCCATTACTCACCCTAAAGGATATGAATTAAACCCAGCTATTACCAAAGGAATCCCAATCAATTACAATCAAAAAGAAGCTTTAGAAAATGCCGATTTTGTGTATGTTAAAAATTGGAGCTCTTATGAGAATTATGGACAAGTTGTAAGCAAAGATGCCAATTGGATGATGACAAAGGAGAAATTAAATAAAGCCAAATTTATGCATTGTTTGCCGGTAAGAAGAAATGTGGTGGTAGAAGATGCGGTATTAGATTCAGAAAACTCTCTAGTGATTCATCAAGCAAATAATAGAACTTTTTCTGCGCAAATTGTATTAAAAGAAATTCTGAAAAATTTATAAGAAAATACCTGTTCGCGTTAGGACTTTCTCGAAAGGAAAAAGGCTTATCTCATAGAACATCGTAAAGCAAGACAGAACCAATGAATAAAGAAATAGAAGCATTAAAAATTGTAAAAATAGGGGGAAATATTATTGACAATGACCTTCTTTTAAACTCCTTTTTAGCTAATTTTTCTAAGCTTAATGGACACAAAATTTTAGTGCATGGAGGAGGGAAATTAGCCACTAAATTAGCAGAAAAAACAGGCGTAGAAGTCATCATGATAGACGGTAGAAGAGTAACGAACTCGGAAACGTTAGAAATTATCACCATGGTATATGCGGGTAAAATAAACAAGAACATTGTAGCAAAACTTCAAGGTTTTCATTGTAATGCTATTGGGTTTTCTGGTGCAGATGGAAATACCGTTGTTTCAAAAAAAAGACCTATTATCGAGGTTGATTATGGTTTTGTGGGGGATGTTGAAAGCGTAAACACCAAAACCTTAGAATTACTACTCAACAATCAGATTTTTCCTGTTTTTTGTGCCATTACGCACGACAAAAAAGGACAATTATTAAATACCAATGCAGATACAATTGCCTCTGAACTGGCGATTGCTTTTGCAAAGAGATATACTACAGAATTGTATTACTGTTTTGAGAAAAACGGGGTTTTAAAAAATATTAATGAGGATGATTCTGTCATAGAACATATCAATCATGAAAATTATCAAGGATTAATTGATCAAAAAATTATTGCCAACGGTATGTTACCAAAACTTAATAATTGTTTTCATGCAATTCAACACCAGGTTTCGAAAGTTTGTATAGGAAAGCCCTCAATGTTGTTTGAAAAAGGAATTAAACACACTACAATTCAAAAATAATGTCAAAAGAAAAACTTATTATTAATGCAATTGATTTGCTCAAAAAATTAATTGAAATGCCCTCATTTTCAGGAGAAGAAGAACATACTGCACGATTAATTGAAAACTGGTTTGTTGCCGAGGAAATACCATTTACAAGAACAATAAACAATGTTTGGGCAACCAATAAATATTTCAAGGAAGGTTTACCAACCTTGTTATTGAACTCTCATCACGATACGGTTTTTCCAAACGCTGCATACACCAAAGATCCCTTTAAAGCAATTGTTGAAGAGGGTAAACTATATGGATTAGGAAGCAATGATGCAGGAGGTTGTTTGGTTTCTTTAATCGCTACTTTCACCCATTTCTATCAGTACAAAGATTTAAAATACAACCTGGTTTTAGTGGCTTCGGCAGAAGAAGAAAATAGTGGTAAAAATGGGTTAAATTCCATGTTATCTGTCATTCCAAAAGTTGATGTTGCCATTGTTGGAGAACCTACCTTAATGAAATTAGCCATCGCAGAAAAAGGATTGGTAGTGTTTGATGCAAAAGTAAAAGGAACACCAAGTCATGCGGCACATCCAAATACCAACAACGCCATTTATAATTCGATTTCAGTGTTACAATGGTTTCGCGACTATTCTTTTGAAAAATCATCACCTGTATTGGGGGATGTAAAAATGACCGTAACACAAATAAATGCGGGAAAACAACACAATGCGATTCCATCTGAAGTAGATTTCGTTATTGATGTTCGTGTAAATGACAAGTATACCAATCAAGAAATTGAAGCGATTTTAGAAAAAGAATCACCTTGTTCGGAAATAAAAGCCAGAAGTTTACGCTTAAATTCATCTTCCATTCCTGTGAATCATCCCTTGGTAAAAGCGGGTATTGAGATTGGAAGAGAAACCTACGGATCGCCTACCTTGTCCGATCAATCTGTATTAACTTGTTGGTCTTTAAAATTAGGCCCCGGAGACAGTACAAGATCACATACGGCAGATGAGTTTATTTATATCGATGAAATTAGAGAAGGAATACAAATATATATTGAATTGTTAGATCGAGTAATTGTTTAGTCAGCATGGTATGCTATAAACATAAGAATCTATCAGTAAATACAAAAAAAAGAAAAATGAAACTTTGGGACAAAGGCATATCAATCGATAAAAGAATAGAGCAATTTACAGTTGGAAACGATAGAGAAATAGATATGCACATTGCAAAATATGATCTCATTGCATCGAAAGCGCATTCAAAAATGCTCGAAAAAATAGGTATTTTAACACCCACTGAATTAGCGCAATTATTAGAAGGTTTATCGGTTTTAGAGGCTCAAATAGAAAAAAGAACCTTTGTTATTGAAGCTCAATTTGAAGATGTTCATTCTAAAATTGAATTTGAATTAACAAAGTCTTTGGGAGACGTTGGAAAGAAAATTCATACGGCAAGATCAAGGAATGATCAAGTTTTAGTGGCTTTGCAGTTATTTTATAAAGCCGAATTATACAGTATAAAAAAGAAAACAAAAATACTTTTTGACACGCTTTTAAAAATGGCAGAAACCCATAAGGCATCTTTAATTCCGGGGTATACCCATTTACAAGTAGCCATGCCTTCATCTATAGGCTTGTGGATTTCTGCCTATGCAGAATTATTAATTGATGATGTATATATGATAGATGCAGTCTTAAAAATGGTGGATCAAAACCCTTTAGGTTCTGCCGCAGGGTATGGTAGTTCGTTTCCAATAGACAGAGAATTTACAACCAAGGAGTTAGCATTTGACACTTTAAAATACAACGTGGTTGCAGCACAATTAAGCCGAGGGAAAAGCGAACGTGCCATTGCCAGTGCTTTTGGAGGCTTGTGTAATACCTTGTCTCGTTTTGCGATGGACATTTGTTTATACAACTCTCAAAACTTTGCATTTATTTCTTTTCCAGATGAATTAACTACGGGAAGCAGCATTATGCCGCATAAAAAAAATCCTGATGTTTTTGAATTATTACGTGGAAAATGTAATAAAATTCAAGCTTTACATACCGAAATGTTATTGGTAACCAATAATCTACCTAGCGGATATCATAGAGATTTTCAATTGTTAAAAGAAAATATCATCGCAGCTTTTATTGATGTAAAAGAGATATTAGATATTTTCGATTATGCAATTCAGCAACTTATTGTCAAAAAAATTGATTTAAATGATGCGAAATATCAACACCTTTTTACCGTGGATAGCATCAATAATTTGGTGGTTGATGGCATGTCGTTTAGAGAAGCGTATCAAAAAATAGGAGCAGAAGTATCAGAAGGTACCTATGAACCCGATATGACTAAAAAGCATTCTCATATTGGAAGTATCCATCATTTAAGTTTGGATAAAATAAAACAAAAATTCCCGAAATAATTCGGGAATTTTATATTGAAAATAAGATTGCTTAACGGTCTATATTCATCAATGAATTGGTGTAAAAAACGTGAATTAGTTATTAACTTTAGAAAAAACATACTTCATTTCGGTAGCTATTTGTTCACTTCTTTCTCTATATTTTTCTGCTTGTTTATCTGTGTTGTCAAAAACCTTTGGATCTTCATAGGTAATGGAAACTCGCTTTTCTGTACCCGTTATAATAGGGCAGTTTTCATCGGCATGAGAACAGGTCATTATTGCAGCAAACTTTGATTTGGGGTTAAAAGTACTCTCTATTGTTTTAGAGAAGCCAATAATTGGATGTTCGTTTTCTGAATATTTAACGCTGTAAATAGGGTTTTTACCTTCAGCAATTTTTTCGATAGTAAAACCAACGTTTTGTAAAGTTTCGGTAATTTTTGGAAACAGTGCAGTAGCTTCTGTTCCGCCAGAATAACAAAAGACATTTTCAATCTTAAAAAAAGAAGCCATTGTTTGTGCCCATATTTGCGATAAATGACTTCTTCGAGAATTATGTGTACAAATAAAATTAAGTCGTATGGTTTCATGGTTATGACGCTTTTGCTCGATAAAATCAATTAATGGTTGAAGCGTAGCTTTTCTTAGAGCGCTAATGTTTGCGGTCTCTAATTTTGTGATAAATGTGTTAAGTGGTATATTCATTTTAATTTTTTTAATTCTAAGGTTACTTCTCCGCGGTCTAATTAGGTTCTGTTTACCATACATTTGGTTTCTCTACGAAAAAATATTTAAGTGCTCGTTTTTTATCCAATTGCTGGTGCTTGCTATAGTGTATGCGTTAACATTGCAATGTTTATAAATCCTGTGGCTTTATTAACAGCAACCACTTGTTGGATCACAACTCGTTGAACTTTGTATCTTCGAGAGGTTTACTTTTGGCTTCTCTATAGTGATTCCACAATTATCTTTAGCTAAACAATCTGTTTGTTTTACCGTTAATAGAAAGTGATTTCCATCAAAGTCTAAACCATATTTACCAATAGTGTCTGCTTGATATTCAACTTCTATTTCTAGATCTCCCATGTCCAATACTCTTTCTGAAAGGGTTATGATATCGAGTAATTTTTCGGGGTGCAATCGATGATTATAGTCATTTGCATTCCAAAGTTGAAAGTTAACAACCTCTTCTTTTCTTGCTTTTCCGCCACAATCAATAAAGTCTTTTGTAATCTTACCAACTTCTGTTACGTGAAAATGACTAGGGACTAAATCTTTATTAGGCAATTGAAAATAAATCTTTTCTAATTGAGATAAAATTGTTTTTATTTGTGAAAGTTTCATATTTTTTTGTGTTTTATAACATGATGAATAATTGTATTTTTTTTTAACAGCAATCTGAGGATTGAATATCTTGGTCTAAAAACTGAATCATAAGCTTTTTCATAATTGTCCAATTTTCAATGTTAATGCAATAGCAAACACTCGTTCCTTCAACATTTCCTTTAATTAACCCCAAGTGTTTTAATTCTTTTAAATGTTGAGAAATCGTGGGTTGTGCCAAACCAATCTCAGTAACTAAATCACCACAAATACAGGTGTCTATTTTAAATAAATGTTCTAAGATTGCCACTCTTGCTGGATGTCCAAAGACTTTGGCAAATAATGCAATTTGGTTTTGTAAGTCGGTAAATCTTTCTGTCTTGGCTAAGCCCATTTCACTTATTCATTTGTTTATTGCAATATTACGATAAATAAAACGAACAAAAAAAAATCCCAAGGTATTTTGGAAATTTTAAATGACCTAGCCCTCAGAAAAAGGACTTAATTATTTAAGCATTTATTTTTTTTTTACGTTCCACTTCAGAAGTAGCTGTAAATGTTACTTTCTCTTGATTTTTTAATATATCATTTAGAGTTTGTCTCTTTCTAATGAGATAATCTTTTCCGTTCACTAACATCACTTCGGCAGGTAAAAAACGCGAATTATAGTTAGAAGCCATTGAGAAACAATAAGCCCCCGCATTGTGAAAGCATAAGATATCTTCTTCAGAAATTTCAGAAATTCTTCTATTTGAGGCAAAGGTGTCTGTTTCACAAATATATCCAACAACAGAATAATACCGATCTCGACCTTTTGGATTTGAAATATTTGTAATGTGATGATATGAATCGTACATCATAGGCCTTATCAAATGATTAAAACCACTATCTATACCCGCAAAAACTGTTGAAGTTGTTTGTTTAATAATATTTACTTTGGCTAGAAAGACCCCTGCTTCAGAAACTAAAAATTTTCCTGGTTCAAACATCAAGGTAATTTCTTTGCCGTATTCTACACAGAATTCATTAAAACGTTTAGACAGTTGGATACCTAATTGCTCGATATCTGTAGAAATATCGCCTTCTTTATATGGAACTTTAAATCCGCTACCAAAATCAATAAAATCAATATTGTCAAATTGTTTGGCTACATCAAAAAGTATTTCTGTGGCACGTAAAAAGGTGTCAATATCTAAAATATCAGAACCTGTGTGCATATGAATTCCATTGATATTCATTTTTGTATTTTCTACCACACGTTTTATATGCGGAACTTGATGAATAGAAATTCCAAATTTCGAATCAATATGACCCACAGAAATTTTCGAATTTCCACCCGCCATAATATGTGGATTGATACGAATACAAACAGGAATCTCTGGATGTTTTTGACCAAATAATTCTAATATAGAAAGATTATCAATATTAATTTGTACCCCTAATTTTACAACTTCTTCAATTTCTTGAAGAGAAACTCCGTTTGGGGTATAAATAATATTTTTCGGATCAATTCCTGTGGTTAAACCTAAATGGACTTCTTGAATAGATACCGTGTCTAATCCAGCCCCTAAGTTTTCAAAAAACTGTAGGATATTAATATTTGAAAGTGCTTTTACCGCATAATTTATTTGTAAGCTCTTTACCGTACTAAATGCCTTTATTAAGCGGTTGTATTGTGATTCAATTTTGTCTGTGTCATACACATACAAAGGACTTCCGTACTTCGTTGCTAAATCTAAAAGTATTTCTCTTTTCAAAAGTTCTGAATTTTAATTTCGCTGTAAAAATACTTAAATTTGACATTTAAAAATCATTTGTTTAAAAATACAACAAATTGTTATTTTTTGTGATTTTTAATCTTCAAGACCCTTTGCAAGGGCCTCTACGAATCGTTAAAATCATGTTGATAACTAATTTCTCCAAGCATTTTCTGTTTTAAAGGTAAGCTGTATTTTAGCAAGTACTTCAAATAACCATTAGAATTGTTTTTATGAGTCAAGAAACTGCATATACTGAAGATAATATTCGTTCACTAGATTGGAAAGAACATATTAGAATGCGTCCAGGAATGTATATCGGGAAGCTAGGTGACGGTTCTTCTGCCGATGATGGTATTTATATTTTAGTTAAAGAAGTTTTAGACAATTCGATTGATGAATATGTGATGGGTGCCGGTAAAACCATCGAAATTTCTATTCAAGGAAATAAAGTTACGGTTAGAGATTTTGGTCGTGGAATTCCTCTTGGAAAAGTTGTTGATGTTGTTTCTAAAATGAATACTGGCGGGAAATACGATTCTAAAGCCTTTAAAAAATCGGTAGGATTAAACGGTGTTGGAACCAAAGCGGTAAATGCTTTATCCGATTTTTTTAGAGTAGAATCTACCCGAGACGGGAAATCTGCCTCTGCAGAATTTAGTCAAGGCAATTTAACCAATCAAGAATTTTTAGAAGAAACTTCGCGAAGAAAAGGAACCAAAGTTTCATTTATTCCAGATGAGGCCATTTTTAATAAGTATAAGTTTAGAAGTGAATATGTAGCAAAAATGCTAAAATATTATGTTTATTTAAATCCTGGTTTAACCATTATTTTTAATGGAGAAAAATATTTTTCAGAAAATGGATTAAAAGATTTATTGGAAGACAATAACAACAAAGAAGATTTATTGTATCCAATCATTCATTTAAAGGGAGAAGATATTGAAGTGGCCATTACCCATAGTAGAACCCAATATTCAGAAGAATACCATTCATTTGTAAACGGTCAATATACCACGCAAGGAGGAACCCACCAAAATGCGTTTAGAGAAGCAATCGTAAAAACGGTTAGAGAATTTTTTGGAAAAAACTTTGAGTCTTCAGATATTCGTAAATCGATTATTTCTGCCATTGCCATTAAAGTAATGGAACCTATTTTTGAAAGTCAGACAAAAACAAAACTAGGTTCTACCGAAATGGGAGGTAATTTACCAACGGTAAGAATTTATATCAATGATTTTCTAAAAACACAATTAGATAATTATTTACATAAAAACCCGGAAGTAGCAGATAAATTACAACGTAAAATTTTACAAGCAGAAAAAGAGAGAAAAGAACTTTCTGGAATAAGAAAATTGGCCAAAGATCGAGCCAAAAAAGCAAGTTTGCACAATAAAAAATTACGCGATTGTAGAGTTCATTTGGGCGATATAAAAAATGAAAATTATTTAAACACTACCCTTTTTATTACCGAGGGAGATTCTGCTTCTGGTTCTATAACAAAATCGAGAAATGTAAATACACAAGCCGTTTTTAGTTTAAAAGGAAAACCGTTAAATTCTTTCGGATTATCAAAAAAAATCGTGTATGAAAATGAAGAATTCAACTTGTTACAATCGGCCTTAAACATCGAAGATGGCCTAGAAGAATTGCGTTATAATAATATTGTAATTGCCACGGATGCCGATGTTGACGGCATGCACATTCGGTTACTTTTAATTACCTTTTTCTTGCAGTTTTTTCCTGAATTAATTAAAGAAGGCCATTTATATATTTTAGATACCCCACTGTTTAGAGTTCGAGATAAAAAAGAAACCATTTATTGCTATTCTGAAGAAGAACGCAGAAATGCCATGAAAAAATTAAAGGGAAAGCCAGAAATTACCCGATTTAAGGGGTTAGGGGAAATTTCACCTAATGAATTTGTGCATTTTATTGGAGATAATATTCGTTTGGATCCCATCATGTTAGATAAAGAAATGTCTATTGAAAATATGTTGCAGTTTTATATGGGAAAAAACACGCCAGATAGACAGAAATTTATCATCAATAATTTAAAAGTAGAGTTAGATATTGAAGAAGAAGCATCGCAGACATAAGAATTGAGCATACAATTTTTTGAATATAAGTTTGAAATTATAAGCGTTTTAGTGGTTTACAAATTATGAGTGAAGAAATAGGCAATCAAGAAGAACAGGAAGAAGAGATGAATCATCAAGTAGATTCGGTCGAGACCATTACCAAAGTTACAGGAATGTACCGGGAATGGTTTTTAGATTATGCAAGCTACGTAATTCTAGAACGTGCGGTTCCTGGTATTAATGATGGTTTTAAACCTGTACAACGTAGAATCATGCATTCTATGAAAGACTTAGATGACGGTAGGTATAACAAGGTGGCCAACATTGTTGGGCATACGATGCAATATCACCCGCATGGGGATGCCTCTATTGGCGATGCCATGGTACAACTAGGACAAAAAGAATTGCTCATCGATATGCAGGGGAACTGGGGGAATATTTTAACAGGAGATAGGGCTGCAGCTTCTCGTTATATTGAAGCTCGTTTGTCTAAATTTGCCCTAGAAGTTATTTTTAATCCAAAAACAACCCTATGGCAATCTTCATATGATGGCAGAAAAAAAGAACCTGTAAATCTACCTGTAAAATTCCCCTTATTGCTAGCTCAAGGAGCAGAAGGAATTGCTGTTGGTTTATCTACTAAAATTGTTCCGCATAATTTTAATGAATTGATCGATGCTTCCATTAAATTTTTAAAAGGAAAAAGTTTTATGCTGTTGCCCGATTTTTTAACGGGTGGTATCGCAGATTTTACCAACTATAACGATGGAAAACGAGGGGGTAAAATTAGAGTTAGGGCGAAAATTTCTCAGCTAGACAAGAAAACCTTGGTGATTACAGAAATTCCTTTTGGTACCACCACCACTTCTTTAATTGATAGTATTATTAAAGCGAACGAAAAAGGGAAAATAAAAATAAAAAAGATTGAAGACAATACCGCGGCAGAAGTGGAAATATTAGTGCATTTACCTGCGGGAATTTCGCCAGATAATACCATAGATGCCTTGTATGCTTTTACAAATTGCGAAAATCCAATCTCTCCGCTTTGTTGTATTATTGATGATAATAAACCCCGGTTTATTGGGGTTACAGAAATGTTAAAAACATCAACAAATTACACGGTTGAATTGTTAAAAAAGGAATTAGAAATTCAGTTACATGAATTAGAAGAACAATGGCATTTTGCATCATTAGAACGTGTTTTTATCGAGAATAGAATTTATCGTGACATCGAAGAAGAAGAAACGTGGCAAGGAGTTATTGATGCGATTAACGAAGGTTTACAACCACATATTAAACATTTAAAAAGACCTGTTACAGAGCAAGACATTATTCGTTTAACAGAAATTAGAATTAAGAAGATATCAAAATTTGATATTGATAAAGTCAAAAAGTTTATAGAAGGTATTGAAGATACCATTGCACAAGTAAAGCATTCTTTAGCGAACCTTATTGAGCATACCATTACTTATTTTAAAAGTCTAAAAGAGAAATACGGTCAAGACAAAGGACGTAAAACAGAAATTAGAACTTTTGATGATATTGTGGCCACAAAAGTAGCAATGAATAATGCAAAACTCTATGTAAATAGAGAAGAAGGTTTTATAGGAACTTCTTTAAAAAGAGATGAATTTGTTACCGATTGTTCAGATATTGATGATGTAATTACTTTTAGAAAAGATGGAGTTATGGTGGTTACAAAAATGGCTGCTAAAACCTTTGTAGGGAAAGATATCATATATATTGCCGTATTTAAAAAGAAAGACAAAAGAACCGTTTACAATTTTATGTATAGAGACGGAAAAAGCGGACCAAGTTATATGAAACGCTTTAATGTAACCTCTGTAACTCGTGATAAAGAATATGACTTAGCAAATGGAAATAAGAGTTCAATTGTTCATTATTTTTCTGCAAACCTAAATGGTGAAGCAGAAGTTGTTACCGTAAATTTACGGGCGGTGGGAAGTGTTAAAAAACTTAAATGGGATATCGATTTTGCTGATCTATCGGTAAAAGGAAGAGCCGTTCGCGGAAATATAATTAGTAAATACGCTATTAAAAGTGTCGATTTTAAAGCGGCAGGAGTTTCTACTTTAAAGCCAAGAAAAATTTGGTTTGATGATACCGTTCGACGATTAAATGTAGATAATAGAGGAGAATTATTAGGTGAATTTAAGGCGGAAGACAAATTATTAATCATTACACAAAGCGGAAAAGCAAAATCAGTAAAGCCAAATCTTGCCATGCATTTTGAAGATGATCTAATTGTCTTAGAAAAATGGAACCCCAAAAAACCTATTTCGGTTATTTACTTTGACGGAGAAAAGGAAATTTATTATGTGAAACGCTTCCTTATAGAGCAAACCGATAAAGAGGATGTGTTTATTTCTGAACATCCAAAATCAAAACTAGAAATTGTTGCCACCGATTATAGACCTATGGGTGAAATTATATTTTCTAAAAGAAGCCTAGAAAATATCACCGTAAATTTTGAAGAATTTATAGCCCTAAAAGGAATAAAAGCGCAAGGAAATCAATTAACTAAAGACAAAATAAAACAAGTAAACTTACTAGATTCCTTGTTTTATGAAGCGCCAGAAGCGCGAAGAGTTGAAGAAGTGGATGTTATTGAAGAAGAAGAAGTGTTGGTAGATCAATCCTTAAATAAGACCATCGAGGAGCCATCTAAAAACCGAGAATCCGAAGAAATTTCATCCGAAGAAAAAGCACAAAGAGCATTGCAGAAGTCTATAGAAAAAAAGAAGGCGGAGGAAAAAAAGCGGGATGATGAAAGTCAGACCAAACTATTTTAAAAAGTATTCATTGCCACTACTTTATTCATTCGCATGAATCCCATGCTTTTTTAATGCAAGAGCTTTTATCGAGCTTATCTCTTTATTTCATTTTTTCAAAGAACGTTAATTCGTAATTTGGGAGTAAATTAGGGTGTGTTATTTTAATAAGATCTTTTAATACCAAATCGGGTCGAGTAGGAGCCAGTTCATAGTAAATCACACCGCCTGTTGATCCTTTTTTCGTTGAAGGCGTATAAATTTGATCTGTTTTAAATGCTTTAAATTCGGCATACAGTTCACTGCTTTGTAGCATTTGCTCTTTGGAGGTAAAATAACCAGGGGAAATCCAAAAATCAGCTTCTTTCCCTTTGTCAAAAACACTTTCAAAACTTAAAGATAAACTTCCTTTTCCTTTTGAATCCTTCCATAGATATTGAACATTTGCATCGTTCAAAAACTGAGCAACAAAACTTTCTCCCGCAGGTAAATTCCAAATATCCTTACTCATAATTGCGCCAGATAAAATGGTTGGTTTCGACTCCGAAAACAAAGCAATCTCCTTTGCTTTTAAATAGTTTTTTTCGATCCTCGTAAAAATACTGTCGGCCTCTTTTTCTTTGTTGTATAGCAACCCAAAAAACTTAATCCATTCGGCTCTTCCTAAAGGATCTTCTTCTAGCCAATCACCATTGTAAATAACTGGAATTCCTGCTTTTTCAATCGTAGTATACGTTTTGTCTGCAACACTTACCGAATATCCAACCACTAATTGAGGTTGTAAATCCAATAAAATCTCAGTGTTTAACGAATTTTCTTTTCCTATTTCTTTAATAACTCCCTCTTTAACCAAAGCGCTAGTTTTTTCTGATGAAATATAAGCAGCATATGGAAAACCCACCAAGGAATTTTCTTCTCCTAATAATTCGATCATTGGTATGTGCGTGGTAGATGTTACCACCATTTTCGTAATGGGAACTTGAAGGTCCTTTTTTGTAGACGCTAGATCTTTTTTTGCGCCTTTAGTGTAAATAAAATATTCGAAAATTTCATTAGAATTTTGATATGGTGCTTTTATTATTAGTTTTTTGTACGTCTCAAATTCTTCAATCTGAAAACCTTTTGCATATTTAATACTGCTTTTTTTTATTGGCTTAATCGTACTTTTTTCTGAAGTATTTTTGCAAGAAAACACCCATAATGCAACCCCGAAAAAAAGACTGTATTTTAATAATTTCATTTTGTAAATCTGTTTATAAACCCGAATAAAAATGGTTTGTATTGTAAGGTTCTTTATAGATGAAGGTAGTGCACAATGCAGCTATAAGATAAATAGTTGCATCAAATCTGTTTCCTTTAACCGTTTCTTTCTTTAGGATTAGTACCATTCTGATAAGCATAACAAAATCGAGATGAGCGCGAAGAATCTGATCTTCTTTAAACGCTAATATTATTTCGGTTTCTATGCTTCTTTGCTGAACGCTACTTCAGACTTCGAAGATATTAAATCTATCTAAGTTTTATTAGAGTTTTAATAACAATCTATATATCTTTGCAGCGATTTTGGTTTTGAGATAAAAGTCATTTTATTTCAAATTAAAAGGGAATCTGGTTAAAAACCAGAACTGTTCCCGCAACTGTAAGTTTGTGCTGAATTTATTCAGCACCTCTTTAAGAGATGTTATTTATTCTTTTACCACTGGCATGTAAGTGTTGGGAAGGTATAATAACATAAAACAAGTCAGGAGACCTGCCTAAATTATAAGTAAAAAACTTTCGGGAGAAAGGTTCTGTACTCACATATCGTACTCAATTTGTCCTGATTTATTGTATAAATCAATTTATTAAAAAATGAAAAAACAACTAATATTTGTTAGTATATTGGTATGTAGTATTGCCAATATTCAACTTTTTGCCCAAGAAAAAGTGGAGAAATTAGATGAAATTGTAGTCACAGCGACCAAATTTCATCTTAAAAAAGAAAACACAGGAAAAGTGATTTATAAAATCACCCAAGAAGAAATTGAGCAAAATGCTGGAAAAACGGTTACTGATTTGTTAAATAATATTCCTGGCATCGAAATTAAAGGAACCAATTCAAACCTTTCAGAACCAAGAAGCACCTTTTTTCGGGGAGGAAGAAGTAGACAGGTTTTGGTTTTAATTGATGGCATTCCTGTTTCAGATCCATCGGGAATTAATCAAGAATATGATTTACGATTGTTGGCCTTAAACCAGATTGAAAAAATAGAAATTTTAAAAGGGGCATCCTCTACCTTATACGGCTCCGGTGCGGCTACAGGTGTTATTAATATAATTTTAAAAAAGGCAAAAAAAGATAACATTTCTAGTTCTTTTGAAACAAGTATAGGAACTAATAATGCGGCAAATACATCAAGTTCTATATTCTCGGATAAAAATCAGAACATAAACGTTAACGGAAACATAAACGATTTCAACTTTTTAAGTTCTTTTTCTTTAACGGGAACTGGAGGATTGTCATCTGCTAAAAGCACTATAGATCAAGACTTTGAATCCGATTTATACAATGGTAAAAATGGATTATTAAAATTGGGATATCAATTTAATAAAGAATTTTCTATCCAAACATTCATGAATTTTGATGCGTTTTCGTATGATTATGATGCTGCAATTTATACAGATTCTGAGGTGAATAATGGAGAACAAACACAGTGGAGATTTGGTGTAAAACCAAGGTTCGTTTACACTTCTGGAGAAGTATATTTATTAGCCAGTTTTAATAAGGTAAAAAGAACAGATGCTAATTTTAATTCGTTTTCAAATGAATTGATTGCCTCGGTTTTTGAAGGAGAAAGCATGAATATAGACTTGGTAAATAAGTATGATTTTTCTAACAAAATTCAATTAATTACCGGAATCAATTATCAAGAGCACAACAACAATACCACCTCAATATATGGAAATATAGATAAGGGATTGGCAAATTTCAACACGATTGATCCGTATGCATCGGCGGTGTATATTTCTGATTTTGGTTTAAATATAAACCTTGGCGGCCGTTTAAATATTCATAGCAATTACGGAAAACATTTAGTGTACGATGCAAATGTGTCTTATCATCTTGTAAAGAATGATAAAATAACGACCAAGTTATTATCATCGTATAGTTCGGCTTTTATTGCTCCAAGTACCTACCAATTATTTTCTGTTTATGGAAACAACACTTTAAATCCAGAAACAAGTAAAACCTTAGAATTTGGTTTTGAAACCGCTTATAAGGGGCTCCTTGAGTTAAACGTGGTTTATTTTAATCGAAATGAAAACAATGCTATTCTTTTTGAGAATTTAGCCATTACTCCTTGGGGAATGTATGCAAACTCATCAGAAAGCATAAATATAAGCGGAGTAGAAACGCTATTAACTGTAACGCCTATGGTTGGAGTGAAATTAAACATTGGGTACACATATACCAATAAAAAAGAAGACGTAGATTATATCCCCACCGATAAACTGGTGGCCAATTTAGAACTAAAACCAACCAATAATTCGTTTGTATCTTTCGTTTATAAAAACGTGGGAGAACGGTCTGCTAGCTATTTCGATAACAATACTTTTACCACGGCTCAAGCTTCTTTGCCAACATATAATTTATTGGATTTAAACGCCAACTATAAATTTATGGAACAAACGGTGGTCATCTTTGGTACTATTTCTAACATATTTAATGAAGATTATGAAGAGATATTAGGCTATTCTACGCGGGGACGAAACTATAAATTGGGACTTAGGCTGCAATTTTAATTACGACTTACTTTTATATTGATGAAAATGGAACGCTTCTAAAAAAGAAGCGTTTTCGTATTTTACAATAATTTTTTCACTTCTTCTTTGATATAAATAATCGCGGTATCTGTTGGGGGCACTAGTTTTGAATAATCTAACAAGATATTTTCTCTTAAATCATTGGCAAAATTAGACGTTTCTACTACTTGGCGCAGCTTGTTAATTACCGCGTTTTTTGAAGCAATAATTACATGCCAACAGGGGTCTGATATATATATTTGTTGCACTAAATTGTGTTGAAATTCTTGTTCAATATTTTTTAAAATTAATTGTAAATACTCATTTTTATCGTTGCCAATAGGTTCAATTCTCAACAACATTTTCACTGGGTTTATCCGCTCGCAAAATAACAGCATTCTTTCATAGGCATGTAATTTTAGAGGTAATGAGTCTTTCTTTTTTGCGGCTAAAAGCGCTATTTTTTTTTCTAAATTGCCTTGTTTCAAAAAGGAATTAAAAAAATAATACGCAACCAAACCGGTTACAATGGCAGGGATACTATACGCAAAGCTTTCTAAAAATTTATCTTCCATGAGCGTTTATAAAAGGGGAGTGAGGTAGTTATAAAAAATTCCTGTAGCAATGGCAATTCCAAAGCTTAATAGGGTGCCAATTAAAATATATTCTGTTAATTTTCTGTCTTTGGATAATGATAAATCGCCAAATCTAAAAACCGATTTTGCGGCTAACAAAAAACCAATGGCTTCCCAATGATTGGTAATGATAAAAACAAACACAAATAAACGTTCTAGAACCCCAATAAATCGACCAGCTTTTGCTAAAGACTGGTTGCTTTTGTCTTCACTTTCTGGATTCCATTGATTTATAATTGTCTTAATGATAACAGCGCTTACAAAAACGATAAAAACCAAACAAACAACCAATAATAATGCTTGTTTTATAAAAATAGTTTCAAAATGATACGTAAGTGTTTCGTAGGAACTTACCACCCATAAAATGATAAAAAGATGTACGAGTTGATCAATAAAAAACAAAAGCACTTTCGTCTGTTTCTTTTGAAGGTATATTTTTAAAACATCAATAATAAAATGAGAAAATAGCACGAAAACAATCCCCTTCCAATAACGCATTTCGAACCAGAAAATGAGCAAAAGCAGTATTAAATGAATTCCAATATGCAAATACAATTTAGCCGATTTAAGCTTCTTTTTCTCTTTGTGTTTGACCCATTTTTCTGATTGAAAAACGAAGTCGCCCAAAAGATGAGCTAAAAAAAATTTCAAAAATAGCAGCATGTTATTTTGTTGTTTTTTGATGCATTATTTCACTAAAATATTCTTCTAGTTTCATGATTTCATCAAAACCAGAACGTTTTCTGCGTTCACTAACGCTGCTTTGAGAAATACGGAGATTTTTAGAGATTTCTTTCTGAGTTAAATTAGGGTTTTTTAATGAAAACTGCACAAATTCGGCAGAATTTACCGTCCAATTATCCATAATTAGCAAACTTAATGCGAAGCTAATATTAATTTGTTTATCTATTTCTAGCCAAGGAGATTTCATTGCCAAGGTTTGTTTTTTAAGTAAATGATCAAATGCAAATCCTGAATTAATAAATGCTTCACCATTTGCTTCGGTCACTTTTTTAGCACTAAAGTTTTTAGACCCAATACCAATAGCCATTCTTACATCGATCTCTTTAATCATTTTAATGGCCGATTTTATCTTTATGGCAGTGAGTAAAACTTCAGAAGCATTTTCTATTTCAATCTGAAAACTATCACCTCTATAAATTTGTCCAGCATCTACCTCTTTAAAAATATCTTTTAAAGAAGCAATCCAAATTTCGTTAGAAACGTTTCTAGAATTAATAATATCGCCCGTAATTACACTTGTCATTTGCGCTCATTTTAGGGTAAATATAGTTTTTATATTCGAAATATCCAAAAATATCGGCTAACAAGCCGAATTCTATATATATCGGTTTTTAAGCCGAATATTTCGTTTATAGGTTTTTAAGCCGATATTTTTAAACTATTTTAGATTTGAATCCTAAAAATATCGATAACTTTTATTGTAACACTCATTTATGAATGGTATTTTTGAGGCTCTTAAAGAAAATTTCCTTGACCAACTATTTAGAAACCTTAAACGAACCACAAAAGCAAGCAGTTTTACAAAAAGACGGCCCTATGATTATTATTGCAGGGGCAGGTTCTGGCAAAACAAGAGTTTTAACATACCGAATTGCACATTTAATGCAGCAAGGTGTTGACTCTTTTAATATTCTTTCGCTCACTTTTACCAATAAAGCGGCCAAAGACATGAAAAGTAGAATTGCTTCTGTTGTAGGAACCGGTGAGGCTAAAAATTTGTGGATGGGAACTTTTCACTCTGTTTTTGCCCGTATTTTAAGATCGGAAGCAGATAAATTAGGATACCCATCTAATTTCACTATTTACGATACACAAGATTCTGTTCGATTAATATCTGCCATTATTAAGGAGATGAGTTTGGAAAAAGATCGGTATAAGCCAAAACAGATTTTAAGCCGTATTTCATCCTTAAAAAACAGTTTAATTACTGTAAAGGCCTACTTTAGAGATGCAGAGTTGCAAGAAGCCGATTTACATGCAAGCAGACCAAAAGTGGGAGATATTTACAGCGAATATGTAGACAGATGTTTTAAGTCTGGTGCTATGGATTTTGATGATTTACTACTAAGAACCAACGAATTACTGGCTCGTTTCCCAGAAGTTTTGGCAAAGTATCAAAGTCGTTTTCGATATATTATGGTAGATGAGTACCAAGATACAAATCACTCACAATATATTATTGTAAGAGCTTTAGCAGATCGTTTTCAAAACATTTGTGTGGTAGGTGATGATTCTCAAAGTATTTATAGTTTTAGAGGCGCGAATATTCAGAATATATTAAATTTTCAGAAAGATTATCCAGATGTAAAGACCTTTAAACTTGAGCAGAATTACCGTTCAACAAAAAACATTGTCAATGCAGCAAATTCTGTTATTGCTAGAAATAAAACTAAATTAGATAAAGAAGTTTGGACCTCCAACGTAGATGGAGAACTGATAAAGGTGATGCGCACCATTTCCGATGGAGAAGAAGGAAGGTTTGTGGCGCAATCTATTTGGGAAAACAAAATGAATCTGCAATTAAAAAATGACGAATTCGCAGTATTATACAGAACAAATTCTCAATCAAGAGCCTTAGAGGACGCGCTTCGTAAAAAAAGTATTGATTATAAGATATATGGTGGAATTTCTTTTTATCAGCGAAAAGAAATTAAAGACATTCTTTCTTATTTGCGCATACTTATCAATCCAAATGATGAAGAAGCATTAAAGAGAATTATTAATTATCCCGCTCGAGGAATTGGAGCAACCACGATCGATAAGCTCACCATTGCTGCAAATCATTATAAAAAATCAATCTTTGATGTTCTAAAATATTTAGATAAGATCGATTTAAAAATCAATTCAGGAACAAAGACAAAACTTCAGAATTTTTTGAATTTAATTTTGCGTTTGCAGATAGAGTCTCAAACAAAAAACGCCTATGAAATTGCAGAAGTGGTGGTTAAAGAAGCGCGTTTAATTAAAGATTTAGAAAAAGAAGGAACCCCTGAAGCGGTTAGTAAAGTAGAAAATGTTCAAGAACTTTTAAATGGTATTAAAGACTTTATTACCGATAAAATTGAAACGGGTGAAGATGCATCGCTCACTACATTTTTAGAAGATGTTGCCTTAGCAACAGATTTTGATTCAGAAAAGGAAGGCGACGAGCCAAGAGTGGCTTTAATGAGTATCCATCAATCAAAAGGATTAGAATTTCCCTATGTTTATGTGGTTGGTTTAGAGGAAAATTTATTTCCTTCGGCAATGAGTATGAATACAAGAAGCGAGTTGGAAGAAGAGCGAAGATTGTTTTATGTTGCCTTAACAAGAGCAGAAAAAGTAGCTTATTTAACCTATGCGCAAACACGGTACCGCTGGGGCAAATTAGTGGATGCAGAACCGAGTAGGTTTTTGGAAGAAATTGAAGATAAATTTTTAGAATATTTGGCGCCAAAAAGTCCAGAATCTGCAAAAAATCGTTTTATCGACGCCAGCTTGTTTGATGATGCCCCCAAAGGAATCCGTTTTCAAAAACCCATTCAGCGTAAAAAAATGGAACGTGACCTGGTAAAAAACAAAGAATTAATCATCCCGAAAAAGTTAAAAAAAGTAACTGAAAATTCTTCAAACCCGCCTCTTTTTGACGACAAAATCGTTGTAGGAAATATCATTGAACACAACAGATTTGGGCAAGGGGAAGTTATTAGTTTAGAAGGCAATGGTGCAAATAAAAAGGCCGAAATCCAATTTGGAACAGCTGGTAAAAAGAAATTATTATTGCAATTTGCTAAGTTGAAAGTAATTAGATAATAAATCTTAGTCAATTCTTTTATAATCAGTAATAAAACTCAAATAAAATGGTTAATTTGCAAGCTCTAAACGAGAATGCAATAATATGTGGACTCAAGTTTTTCTTTTTAGGAAAACAAAAACAGAAAACAGCTCAAAACGTTACTTCACAAAATAAAAAATAGATGACATACGATATCGATTACAATTCAGAAAGACCGTTATTAATTATTCCCGAATACGGCAGACACATTCAAAAAATGATTAATCATTGTGTTGCGTTAGAAACCAAAGAAGAGCGAAATACCATGGCAAAGGCAATCATTGATGTGATGGGAAACTTACAACCACATTTGCGTGATGTTCCAGATTTTAAACACAAATTATGGGATCAATTATACATTATGGCTAATTTTAAATTAGATGCAGATTCGCCGTATCTTACACCATCAAAGGAAGAGTTACAAGAAAAACCAGAATCTTTGGCCTATCCAAAATCAGCGTCAAAATATCGTTTTTATGGAAATAATATTCAAACCATGATTGATACCGCTTTGTCTTGGGAAGATGGTGATATGAAAGAAGCATTGGTGTTTACCATTGCCAATCACATGAAAAAATGTTTTTTAAATTGGAATAAAGATACCGTAGACGATGATGTGATTTTTAAACATTTACATGAACTTTCCAATGGAAAAATAGACATTAGAGATACTGCTGACCCATTAAGTGAATCCTCAAATTTATTGCGTAAAAGAACTTCTCAGGGACAAAATAACACGAAAAACGTGAAGGCTAAAAGCCAAAATGGTAAATATAGAAAAAGATAAAACCAAATGGCATCATTCAAAATTGAAGGAGGGCACAAATTAAGCGGAACAATTACACCCCAAGGGGCAAAAAATGAAGCATTACAAATTATTTGTGCCGTTTTATTAACGCCAGAAAAAGTAGTTGTCAATAACATTCCAGATATTATAGATGTTAATAAACTAATTTTTATTTTAGGAGAATTAGGTGTTAAAGTGTCCAAATTAGGCCTAAATTCTTATTCCTTCCAAGCCGATGAAATAAATTTAGACTATTTAGAGTCTCAAGAGTTTAGAAGAGATGGAAGCTCTTTACGAGGTTCGATTATGATTGTGGGACCTTTGTTAGCGCGCTTTGGAAAAGGATATATTCCTCGACCTGGTGGCGATAAAATTGGGAGAAGAAGGCTCGACACACACTTTGAAGGCTTTATTAAACTAGGGGCAACCTTTCGATATAATAAGGAGGAACATTTTTATGGTGTTGAAGCAAAAGAATTAATTGGCACCAAAATGTTATTGGATGAAGCTTCAGTTACTGGAACGGCTAATATTTTAATGGCTGCTGTTTTAGCCAAGGGAACTACTCAAATTTATAACGCAGCGTGCGAACCTTATATTCAACAATTGTCAAAAATGCTGAATTCTATGGGGGCAAAAATTACGGGAGTAGGCTCTAATTTATTGGTTATTGAAGGCGTCAGTTCTTTGGGAGGTTGCCAACACCGCGTTTTACCCGATATGATTGAGATTGGCAGCTGGATTGGGGTTGCGGTTATGACTCGGTCTGAAATCACCATCAAAGATGTGAGCTGGGAAAATCTAGGACAAATCCCCACTGTTTTTAGAAAACTAGGCATTCAATTAGAGAGAAAAGGAGATGATATTTACATCCCTGCGCAGGACAGTTATACCATTCAAAACTATATAGACGGTTCTATATTAACGGTGGCAGATGCTCCATGGCCAGGTTTTACCCCCGATTTATTAAGTATCGTTTTGGTAATTGCCACTCAAGCAAAAGGAACTGTATTAATACACCAAAAAATGTTTGAAAGCAGGCTGTTTTTTGTAGATAAATTGATAGATATGGGTGCGAAAGTTATTTTGTGTGATCCACATAGAGCAACCGTTATTGGTCATAATTTTCAATCAAGTTTAAAAGCCACAAAAATGACTTCTCCAGATATTAGAGCCGGTATTTCATTATTAATTGCGGCACTTTCTGCAAAAGGAACCAGCATCATAAACAATATAGAGCAAATTGATCGTGGATATGAAAATATTGAAGCAAGATTAAAGTCTATTGGCGCAAAGATAGCGCGCATAGAAGATTAGTTTTTAACACCAAAATAACCTCAAATAGTGTCAAGTTGACACTATTTTTTTATTGGCAAAATTTTTGTCAATATAAAGGTAGCTAATTTAACGATCAGAGATAATGAGTAAAGAAGAAAATATACCAGAAGAAGAGATAAACAATATTGAGAATGAACCTCAAATTGTAGAAAACGAAGAAGTTGTCGCAGAAGAACTAACTTCTGAGGAATTAATTCAAAACGAAAAAGATAAATTTTTACGCTTGTTTGCAGAGTTTGAAAATTATAAAAAAAGAACCATTAAAGAGCGTATCGAATTGTTTAAAACAGCGGGACAGGAATTAATGACATCTTTGCTGCCAATTATGGATGATTTTGACAGAGGATTATTGGAAATAAAAAAAGTCAAAGACAAGGAGCTTTTAAAAGGAATGCAACTAATTAATGACAAATTTAAAAGCACCTTAACTCAAAAAGGCTTGGTTGAAATGGAAGTAAAGGCTGGGGATATTTTTGATGCAGAAATCCACGAGGCAATTACACAAATTCCAGCCCCAACAGAAGACTTAAAAGGTAAAATAATAGACTGTTTAGAAAGAGGCTATAAATTAGGCGATAAAATTATTCGTTATCCAAAAGTGGTAATAGGGCAATAAAAAAGGATACAGTTTCGGTAATCAGCAAACACTGAAAATTGAGACTGAAAACTCAGACTAAAAGAAACATGGCAAAACAAGATTTTTACGAAATATTAGACATTACAAAATCTGCTTCTCAAGCAGAGATTAAGAAGGGTTATAGAAAAATGGCTATCAAATATCATCCAGATAAAAATCCAGATGACAAAACAGCCGAAGAAAAATTTAAGTTAGCTGCCGAGGCATACGAAGTCTTAAGCGATGAAAACAAAAAAGCACGCTATGATCAATATGGTCATGCCGCTTTTGATGGACCTCAAAGTGGAGGTGGTGGTTTCGGCGGCGGTCGCGGCGGCATGGATATGGAAGATATCTTTAGCCAGTTTGGCGATATTTTTGGTGGCGGCGGATTCGGTGGTGGCGGATTCGGTGGCGGCGGCGGTCAGCGCCAAGCTAGGGTTAAGGGAAGTAATATGCGGATTCGCGTAAAATTAACCTTAGAAGAAATAGCCAAAGGAGTTGAGAAAAAAGTAAAAGTTCGAAGAAAAATTCAAGCAAAAGGCGTACGTTATAAAACTTGTTCTACTTGTAATGGTTCTGGCCAACAAATGCGAGTAACCAATACGATTTTAGGTAGAATGCAAACGGCTACAACCTGTGGAACTTGTTCTGGAGCAGGTGAAATCATTAGCAATAAACCAAACGATGCAGATGCGCAAGGATTAATTATTGAAGAAGAGACTGTTTCCATTAATATTCCTGCAGGAGTTACAGAAGGAGTACAATTAAAAGTGGGCGGAAAAGGAAATGAAGCGCCTGGAAAAAATTCAATTCCTGGCGATTTATTAGTGCTTATTGAAGAAGTACAGCATGAAACATTAAAAAGAGAGGGAACCAATATTCATTACGATTTATATATTAACTTTTCGGAAGCTATTTTAGGAACCAACAAAGAAGTTGAAACCGTTAATGGAAAAGTGAAAATTAGAATTGAAGTAGGAACTCAATCGGGTAAAATTTTACGTTTAAAAGGAAAAGGCCTGCCAAGTATTGAACGATACGGAACAGGAGATTTTTTAATTCATATAAATGTCTGGACGCCACAAACAATTAGTAAAGAACAAAGACAGTTTTTTGAGGAAAACATAGAAGATGAAAATTTCGCGCCGAATCCAAATAAATTCGATAAATCATTCTTTGAAAAGGTAAAAGACATGTTCTCGTAAAAAAATAAAAAAAAAAGTTTATTGTATCAAAATATTTATTATCTTTGAATTGTTATTAAGCAATTAATAACACTTTTTCATAGCAATTTTCCCACTCAATTTATTGAGTGGGTTTTTTATGATTAAAAAAGTATTTTTTAAAAAATATAAAAAAATAGCAGACTTATCTTATCGACTCGTCTGAAACGTTGTTTCAAAGACAAGTAGGAAAGTCCGGACACCATAGGGTAGCGTAGCGGATAACGCCCGTCCAGTGTAAACTGAGGACCAGTGCAACAGAAAGTATGTACAGTTCGGCTGTAGTGAAACCAGGTAAACTCTACGCGGTGCAATGTCATGTACATTAGAGCTTGAGAGCTACTCGCTCGATTCTAAGGGGTAGACAGATGGATTCTAAGAGTAATTTTAGAACTAGATAAATGATAAGAGCTCCCTTTTGGGAGAACAGAATTCGGCTTATTAGTCTGCTTTTTTATATTTAATTCCTTCTTTTATTATATTAATAATTTTATTGAATAAAATAAAATTGTATTCAATAAAATACCATTATTGAAACATTTTGATGTTGATTATTTATTAATAGATTACATCTATTGTTTATCTCTTAAAATTCGCATAAAATTTGTAAATTTGTTATACAAAATTTTAAAACTAGATAGATCTATGGCTTTTGATATTGATATGATAAAACAAGTGTATGCAAACGTTGTTGAACGAGTTGATGAAGCACGTAAAATAACAGGAAAACCACTAACCCTAGCAGAGAAAATTTTATATGGTCATTTATGGGAAGGAGCAGCAACAAAAAGCTTCGAAAGAGGTGTGGATTATGTAGAATTTGCTCCAGATAGAATTGCTTTACAAGATGCAACTGCACAAATGGCGTTATTGCAATTTATGCAAGCAGGAAAAAACAAAGTAGCGGTTCCTACCACCACACATTGTGATCATTTAATTCAAGCAAAAAATGGTGCAAGTACCGATTTACAAAGTGCCTTAAACACGAGTAATGAAGTCTTTAATTTCTTAGAGTCTGTATCTAATAAATACGGTTTAGGTTTTTGGAAGCCAGGTGCGGGAATTATTCACCAAGTAGTTTTAGAAAATTATGCATTTCCTGGAGGAATGATGATTGGTACAGATTCGCACACCGTAAATGCCGGTGGTTTGGGAATGGTAGCCATTGGAGTAGGAGGTGCCGATGCTGTTGATGTGATGGCAGGAATGGCGTGGGAATTAAAATTCCCTAAATTAATTGGTGTAAAGTTAACAGGAAAACTTTCTGGTTGGACAGCACCAAAAGATGTAATTTTAAAAGTAGCCGAAATTCTAACGGTAAAAGGAGGAACAGGAGCCATCGTAGAATATTTTGGACCAGGAGCAACGGGAATGTCTTGTACAGGAAAAGGAACTATTTGTAATATGGGAGCAGAAATTGGGGCAACCACTTCTACTTTTGGCTATGATGAATCGATGGAACGCTATTTGAGAGCTACCGATCGAAGCGATGTGGCTGATGCCGCAAATAAAGTAAAAGAATATTTAACTGGTGATGCGGAAGTTTATGCAAACCCAGAAAACTACTTTGATCAAGTAATCGAAATTAACTTATCTGAATTAAGTCCCTTATTAAATGGTCCTTTTACACCAGATTTATCTACAAGAGTAGGAAAAGAGATGGCAGAAAAGGCAGAAAAAAATGATTGGCCTATACAAGTAGAATGGGGCTTAATAGGTTCTTGTACCAACTCTTCGTATGAGGACTTATCTAGAGCTGCTTCGATTGCGCAACAGGCTATTGATAAAGGCTTAAAAATGAAAGCCGAATTGGGCATCAATCCAGGTTCGGAAAAAGTAAGATATACCGCAGATAGAGATGGGATTATACGTGTTTTTGAACAGTTAGACGCCAAAATATTTACCAATGCTTGTGGACCTTGTATTGGCCAATGGGCAAGATATAGCGATCCTAAAAACGCTCCTAAAAATAGCATTATTCACTCTTTTAATAGAAATTTTGCAAAACGGGCAGATGGAAATCCAAATACACATGCTTTTGTGGCCTCACCAGAAATGGTGGCAGCAATTGCCATTGCAGGCCGTTTAGATTTTAATCCGATGACAGATTCCTTAATTAATGAAGAGGGGCAAGAAGTGATGTTAGATGAGCCTACAGGTTGGGAATTGCCGCCAAAAGGTTTTGAAGTTAAAGACGACGGTTATTTAGCTCCAGAAAAAGACGGAAGTCATGTTGAGATTTCAGTAAACCAAGATTCAGAAAGATTGCAGTTATTGGAACCCTTTGAACCTTTAGGAAATGACATTAAAGGCGTTAAATTATTAATCAAAGCGCATGGAAAATGTACGACCGATCATATTTCTATGGCAGGACCCTGGTTGCGCTATAGAGGTCATTTAGACAATATTTCAAATAATTGTTTAATTGGTGCCGTAAATGCCTTTAATATGAAAACCAATTTTGTAAAGAATCAACTTACAGGAGATTATGGTTCTGTTCCTTTAACACAAAGAGAATACAAAGAAAAAGGAATGAAAACCATTGTGGTAGGAGATCATAATTATGGTGAAGGTTCTTCCAGAGAACACGCCGCAATGGAACCAAGGTTTTTAGGGGTTGCCGCTGTATTGGTGAAATCTTTTGCAAGAATTCATGAGACCAACCTTAAAAAACAAGGAATGTTGGGTTTAACCTTTGCCAATGAAGCCGATTATGATTTAATTCAAGAAGATGATATCTTTAACTTTTTAGATTTAAATGAATTTGCTCCAAACAAACCTTTACATATTGAGGTGGTTCATACAGATGGAACCAAGGATGTAATTGTAGCAAATCATACGTATAACCTAGGACAAATTAAATGGTATAACGAAGGTTCTGCTTTAAATTTAATCAAAAAACAAAACGGATAATTTTTAAATCAAATAAAAACGATAAAACTCCTGAAAGTCTTCAGGAGTTTTTTTTGTGCATCCTGTTAGGTATACGATTGGTTAAAAGAAAAGGAAATAACAATGGGTGTTAAATAGAGGATAGCCATAAAAAAATACCTGCCGAAATTCATAAGAATAAACAACAGGTACCAACGAACCAAACGTTGAAATGTTTAAGATGATTTTTTTATTGTTAATGGAATGATATAGGTTTCATCGTTTTTAATCCCTTGTACTTTTAAGGATTGGTAGTTTAACTTTTGCTTTATGTAATAATCTATTGCTGAATTCGTGTCTTCTGAGGAAACAGAAACAATGACTACTTCATTTTTAATATTCACAATAAATGAAATTTCAACAGATTGGTCTTCTTTTAATTCGAAAGGAAATTCGTTGCCCAATAGGCTCACCAGTTGTTTTCTAATTTCTTGATTAATTGGTTCTGTTTCCGATGCAGAAACACTAAAAATAGCAGAAGTACTCATTACTAAAACGATCATAAATATTTTTAAATTTTTCATAATAAAGGTATTTTAAATTAATAGTATACTCAATAGACTATGAAAATTAAGAAATGTTTCAGGTGTACGGCAGTTTAGTAAAACATTAACTCTTTTTAACGATATTTAAAGATAGGGAGACCGTAGGTCAAGAATGCTCGTAAAAACGTAGAATTACTGGTGCACAGCACGATGGGTGTATTATAAGCAGCTTACAATGTACAAAAGGAAAAGCTTGATTCTCTAAAACAGGTAAGACTACTTTTAAGTACTTTATAGATTTTCGAGAAGTGAAAATTTAGGGGCTTTTTAGTTTTTTTTTTGCGGAATTTTATTTCTTTCGATCTTTCCTTTTTTTAACGCTTTGTAGTTTTCATAACAATCTAAAACAGCTTCAATCATTTGTAAGTCAGAGGCTTTTTTAATGAAATATTCAGAATAATTACAATCGTTTAGCAAGTTAGACAACTCTTGCCTGTCCATTTCTAAATACTCCATCATTACTTCACGATCAAATTTACCCGCTAGCATTTTACGTAAATCATCTTGTGTTTTTAATTTTTGTAATTTTTTTAATTGCTTTGGTTTATTTCCGAAGAGATTGTATAAAAAATCTACCGGTTGAAAGAGTGCCGCAATAGGAGAGGAGAAGTCTCTCCCTCGAGGTTTGCCCACTTCATAGGTTTGAGGCAAACCGTTAATGTGAATACGGGTAAACTTATCTTTAGGAACCTGTTTTACATCGACCTCTAAAACACCAATTAATTTCGTAGACTTTATAATTACTTCCCGAACTTCTTCAGACTTTTCATATAAACCAATCACTAATTCATTTCCTTTTAGCAAATCGTTTGTGACTTTTAACTTAATGGAAGAATACCCCAAATATGAAATTAAAACGGTGTCATTTGCTTTGGTTATCAATTCAAAAAAACCGTGATCATCGGTAATTGTACCTTCAACTCTATTTAAATTTAATATATGAGCAGCGCTCAATGCTTTCTTCGAATCTGCTTGTATAATTTGGCCTTTTAAAAGCGAAACCTTTAGAGAATCTACTTGAGAAAAAGTATTCATAGCACCTACTAGTAAAAAAAGAATCAATATTTTTTTCATGATACAATATTAACTATTAAAGTATGGAGAATGGTTAAAATTCTGTGAAAAAGAAATCTAATTTACTAAAAAAGTGCGCACGAGAAGATTCGAACTTCCACATCCTTGCGAATACTGCCCCCTCAAGGCAGCGCGTCTACCAATTCCGCCACGTGCGCAAAACAATTATAAGATAACACCGTTTTTTTAACTAAAGAAGTTAGGCCAAATTGCCTAACTTTTAAGTATCCAAACTGGGCTTTGACTCTATAGCTCTAGTTCCAGCAATATCTACATATTGTTGATGTTCACAGTTAGTATGAAACCTTTGTGACCTACTTCAGATTTACATATGTTATGTTAAACATTAATACCTCAAAGATAGTACTTATTCTATGACTATTGGGCAGTTTACTCATTCCTTTTTATTAAAAAAAATAGCGATAATTGCGATGCGATTGAAAACGAAAACAACAGATCTTCTATTTAATTTTTAATCAGGCGGGCTAAGATCACTTCGCAAAGAGTCTGCGGGATATCTTTGGGGAATATGAATTGTAAGAGGTCTTCAAGGGAGAATTTTAAAGACTTCCTTTTTATGCGTTTATAAGTTTTGGTTCTCGACGTTATTTATTAAATACAGTTTCAACAGGTGGTTTTTCCCTTTTTATTGATTTCTTTTGCTAAAAAGATTCCAGGAGGGTAGCAAAAAAAAATGTTTAGTGTACGTATCAAAACCAAAAAAATTTAGGAAGCATAAACTTCGTGTTCTATCATGAAGCAAGCGCAAAAAGTGGTTATTAAACTAGATAGACATATTGTGTTTGCGTAAAAAGAAAGATTCAAAAAAAAACACTATTTTGTTTATGAACCCCTCATGTTAAAATTCTTGCACATACATTTATTCTATCATTTTCAGAGAAAATATTTCTCATTGATGATGGAAAATTATATTAACTTTACATACACTTGAATAGCAAAAACCGATAGAAGCACTCAAAATACATCTTGCTGCCTTAGAAGCTAAGATTTCTAATTAATCTTAAAAGGTAGCAAGCGCTATTAAATTATAGTAGTTGCCATCGATTAACTAATTTCTATAAGCATAAAACCTTGCTAATCGTATGATTAGCAAGGTTTTTGTTTTAGAGAATATCTCATGAAGTGACCGGGCTGGGGCTCGAACCCAGGACCCTCTCCTTAAAAGGGAGATGCTCTACCAACTGAGCTACCAGGTCTTGTTTTTCTTAAATCGAGTGCAAATATAGGGGCAATGATTTGCAAAACCATAAGAAATCTAGGATTTTTTACAGATATTTGTAACAAAATATATTAAATGAAAATTATTCTATTAGGTTATATGGGGTCGGGAAAATCTGTTATTGGAAAATCTCTTTCCAAGACCATGCATTTGCCTTTTTTAGATTTAGACCAATATATTCAAGACAAAGAAAAATTGTCTATAAACGCTATTTTTGAACAGAAAGGAGAAATCTATTTTAGAAAAATTGAACACCACTATTTAAAAGAGTTAGTAGCCTTAGATAAAAAATTCATTCTCTCGTTAGGTGGCGGCACGCCTTGCTATGGAAGTAATATGGAATTAATTCTCGCTTCGGATGCCATTTCCATCTATTTACAAGCTAGTGTGAAAACACTGTTAGAAAGATTAGACCATGGAAAGAGTAAAAGGCCATTAATTGCTCAATTATCCAATGAAGAACTTACAGAATTTATTGCGAAACATTTGTTTGAAAGAAGTTTTCATTACCAGCAAGCCCATAAAAAAATAAAAGTAGATCATAAAACCCTCGACGAAATCTGTACAGAAATTAGAATTCTATTACACTAAATAGGCTTCTGCACTTTTTTTTGTGAATTCAACATATACGTGTTTTTTGATCGATGTTGATAAAGAAATTCCTTTAAAATCTGCTTTTACTGGATATTTCTTATGATTTCGGTTTACCAACACAGCCGTTTTAAATTGTTTTAAAGGTACGTTTAAAAAATGCTTGATCCCATAAATTAATGTGGCCCCAGAATTTAAAACATCGTCTACTAACACCAAAGATTTATTTTTGTACTCTTCTGACTTTAAGGATGTTGATATGTATTCTAAGGGGTTTTCCTTATTAATTACTACTTCACAGATGCCCACTTTCAAGGGCGATACTTCTTGGAGTGCTTGGACTAACTTTTGGGCTAAAATAAAACCATTTCCCACAATCCCTGCGATAATTACTTCCTTTTCGGCGCTGTTCGATTCATAAATTTGAAAAGCAATTCGTTTAATTTTTTGCTCAATTTGCAAAGAGCTTAAAATAATGGTTCCTGTTGTTTTCATTTATTCGGTTTCTGTTTGATAATCTTCAATATCTCTTCTATCTTTTTTGGTAGGTCTTCCAATCCCTTTTTTTCGATAGTAATCTTTTGAATATTTTAATAACTCGTTTTTTTCAAATTCTTCTTTTGGAGTTATGTCTTTGCGGTATAAATCTACTAATTTTGCACCCAATCTGCTACTAGGGATGTCTAAAACTTTTAATTGGTAATTAATTTGATTCTTTCTCACGGTTAAAACTTCATCCCCAAACACCTCTCTAGAGGGCTTACAATTGGTTTTATTCATCTTAACTCGTCCCTTTTTACAAGCTTCTGTAGCCAAACTTCTGGTTTTATAATAACGTACACACCACAAATATTTATCAATTCTCATACAAAAAGTTAAAAGTTATCGTTTCTCTTTTTACAAAGATATAAAAATGGTAAATTGCACTCTTAAATTTTAGATAAAAAATGACAAAAATTAAATACATTTTCACCTTTGCTTTATTAGCAATGCTCATGTATGCCTGTGGAAGTACTACTAGTGAGGAAATTGCTGTTTTTGATGCAGAAGCTCAAGCGATAAAGGATAATGACTCTATCGTTCAATTTTTATCAAATAACTATGTAGATTTAGAGAACGATTCGATCATTAAACCCTTAATTGATGGAAAACAAGCCATCATCGATGATAAGGAGAATTTAGAAACTCAAATTATTATAGAAAACGAGATTGAATATAAATTGTACTATTATACCTTACGATTAGGAACACCATCACCTGAAAAAGGCTTTCCTACAGCGATGGATTCAATTTTAGTAAATTATAAAGGATTAAGCATCACCGATAAAAATGTAGCTAACTTAACTGTTTTCGATCAAAGTACAAAAGCACTTTGGCTTACTATGAATGCCGTAATCAGAGGATGGACGTTTGGTTTTCAGAATTTTAAAGGGGGTGAGAATGTAACAGGTAACGGTCCCATAAGTTATGTAAAAGGAGGGAAGGGTATTTTATTTATTCCTTCAGGATTAGCCTATGGTAATTCTGGCACGAACACTGGGGCTCTTAGTAATACCTCTTTGCTCTTTTATTTTGATTTGTTTGATCTTATTGAAAACACCGATCATGACAACGATCATGTGGCTTCTATTGACGAAGATCCAGACGGAGATGGAGATCCAAGAAATGATGATACCGATGGCGATTTTGTTCCAAATTATATTGATTCTGACGATGATGGAGATGGTATTCTAACTATTAATGAAGACACGAATGGCGATGGGAATCCTGGGAATGATTTTAATGGCACAGATCCTACAATACCCGACTATTTGAATCCTGATATAAACTAAAAGGATTTGAAGTAATGGTTATAAAAAAAGCGCTTGAAATTTTCAAGCGCTTTTTTTATAATGAATCTTTTAAACAATTATAATTCTAGAGAAAGACCAAATATAATTTGATTGGTCCTATTGTCTACCGTAATATTCGTAGCATCATCTACAAAGGTTGCTTCTGTTTTAGTCAAGCCTCTTTCCCAACGAACATCTAGTCCTAGTTTGCCAAATTCAACGCCAAAACCCGTTTGTAAACCCACAGAAAATTTATCAAAGGTACCTGAAGAGATATCTGAAAACTGAAAATTATCTTCTAGGATATACTGAAAAGAAGGACCTATAAAAGCAGTCGCAAATCCTAAAAACTTTTTACCTATTAAAACGGGTACATCTATTTTCTTAAACTGATAATCGGTAACGATCTCTTCATAAACATACACGCTTTTTACTTGGGTAAAAACAATTTCTGGTCTAATATATAACCCAATCACAGGGATTTTCCCCCGAAACCATAGTCCCGCATGAAATCCAGATCTAGACGCGGCACCATTAATTAAGTCATTTCCAGCACTTGTAAAAGTGGCATTGCCATTATTATTATAATTAATTCCTGCTTTAAGACCAACGTCTAATTGCGATTGAGATGTTTGACTCCATCCAAGAAACAGAAAACATAACAGTATGATTTTTTTCATGTTTTTATTTTTGCCTATTTAAAATACGAAGAATGTTCTGTAGATTTTATTTTCTTTGAATTACTTTTTGAACGGCTTCAACAATGGAACTGGCATTTAACCCATATTTGTCCATTAATTGTGCTGGTGTTCCAGATTCTCCAAAGGTGTCTTTTGTGCCAATAAATTCTTGCGGTGTTGGATTATTTTCGGCCAAACATCTTGCAACGCTCTCCCCTAAACCACCAAAAATATTGTGTTCTTCTGCGGTAACGATACATCTTGTTTTTGCAACCGACTTTAAGATGGCAGCTTCATCTAAAGGTTTTATGGTGTGAATATTAATCACTTCTGTAGAAATCCCTAGTGCTTCTAGTGCTTCAGAGGCCTGTAAAGCTTCCCAAACCAAATGACCTGTGGCTATAATAGTAACGTCTTTTCCTTCTGTTAATTGAATTGCTTTACCAATCTCAAATTCGCCTTCTGGCATAAAAACGGGTACTACGGGTCTACCAAAACGCAAATAAACGGGGCCTTGGTGATCTGCAATCGCAATCGTAGCTGCTTTGGTTTGATTATAATCGCAGGTATTGATTACGGTCATTCCCGGTAGCATTTTCATCAATCCAATATCTTCTAAAATCTGGTGAGTGGCACCATCTTCTCCTAAAGTTAATCCTGCATGAGATGCGCATATTTTTACGTTCTTACCAGAATAAGCAATAGACTGTCTTATTTGATCATACACTCTTCCTGTAGAAAAGTTGGCGAAGGTTCCTGTAAAAGGAATTTTACCGCCAATGGTTAATCCGGCAGCAATTCCCATCATATTTGCCTCTGCAATGCCTATCTGAAAAAAACGTGCTGGATTTTCTTTAATAAATTGATTCATTTTTAAAGAACCAATTAAATCGGCACAAAGTGCTACCACATTAGGATTTGTTCTACCTAATTCGGTTAATCCATCACCAAAACCAGATCTGGTGTCTTTACTTTCTGTAAATGTGTATTTTTTCATGTTAAGTTTGTTGTGTTGTGTATTTTGGGTAAAAATAAACTTTTATTTAACGGTTTGTTTTATAAATTCATCAATTCTTTATAGAGTTTATGAACAGGCAGGCCTGCCACATTAAAGTAACTCCCTTCTATTTTATCAACGGCAATATATCCTAGCCATTCTTGAATACCGTAGCCACCCGCTTTATCAAAGGGTTGATAATTTTTAATATAATACAAAATTTCTTCATCGGTAATTTCTTTAAAATAGACCGCAGTGGTGTCATTCACTATTTTTTGAAAACTCGCAGCTTTTATGCTAATGGATGTGATTACTTCGTGTTTTTTTCCAGACAAGGCGCGTAACATCTCAAAGGCTTCTTGCTCCGTTTTTGGTTTCCCGAGAGCTGTGTAGTTAAACCAAACGATGGTGTCTGAGGTAATTACCAACTCATTATCTAATAATTGGGTAAAGGGTTGCGACTTTAAATCTGCTAAAAAATCGGTGATGCCCGATCCTTTGAGCTCTTTCGGATAAATCTCTTCCACTTCTTTTAACTGAACCGTGAAATCAATGGCTAAATCTTTAAAAAACTGTTGTCTTCTTGGTGATTTAGAAGCTAAAATTACACGATAGTTTGCTAATTTTTTTTGTAACATTTATTGAAATTGAAAGAGTAACATAGATAAAATTCCGAAAAGCATAATCACTTTCATCAAATTACTTAGAAAATGATAGTCCTTTTTTGTTTTTGAAATCCATAGTTTGTATAAAAAATAGAGTAGGGGTAGCAATATAAAAACGAAAGGATACATATTATATAAATTCATCGAGTATACATAGCGCACCGAAATGAATAGGCCTAAGAATAAGATGAAAGCAAAGAAGAAAGCAAGATTTGAAGCGGTTTTTCTTCCAAAAACAATAGGTAGCGTCTTCATTCCCTTGGCATAATCTCCGTTAAGGTCTTCCATGTCTTTTATGATTTCTCTTGATAAAGTTGAAACAAAGGAGATTAGTAAATAGACCGAAATACTTAACCAAACATTAAAATGCAACATCGAATTTGTTTGTTCATCTATAGAGAAGGAAGATAAAGGAATGTATTTAAAATCAAAAAGGTAAACAATATAAATCGTTAAAGAAACACAAAAGGAAATTAGCAAATTACCTATTAATAGTTTTTTCTTAAAGTAGTAGGCGTATAAAAACAAACTAAAACTAGTACAAATAAAAATTGCGCTAAAATGTGCTAAACCAACATAAAATGAAAGGAATACACCCAAAATTAAGCCACAAAAAGTAAAAAAAAAATAAAAAAACCACGCATTTTTCAACGCAATAGAATACCCAATAAATACCTTGTTTGGTTTATTTATTTTATCGACATCGACATCAAAAATATCATTAATAAGATAGCCTCCAGCAGTAATGAATACCACCGATAAGGCCAGAATGCTAAATTCTAAGGAGGTTAAACAACTTTGAGCAACAAAAGAATGAATTAAGGCATATTTGGTTAAAACCATCGTTCCTAAAACCATCAAAAGGTTTTTGTAACGAATCAGTTTAAAAAAAGAGATCATTATTGAAAATTCTTTTTAATTCTGGCTAAATCACGTTTTGTGTCTTGCGCTTTTAGGTTTTCTCGCTTGTCGTAGTTTTTCTTTCCTTTTGCCAAGGCAATTTCTAATTTTGCAAATCCGTTATTATTAATAAATAACCGCAGGGGAACAATGGTATTTCCTTTTGCTTCAACCTCTTTTTTTAATTTGCGCAACTCACGCTTGTTTAGCAACAATCTCCGCTCACTTTTTGGGTTGTGGTTAAACTGATGGGCAAAACTATATTCTTCAATATACATATTGATTACAAATAGTTCTCCGCGTTCATTAAACTCACAAAAACTCTCTGTAATTCTAGCTTTGCTCTGTCTAATAGATTTTATCTCTGTACCTGTTAGCTGAATGCCAGCAACTAGTTTATCGAGAATTTCAAACTCAAAACGAGCTTTTTTATTTTGTATATTAATGTTTTTCTGCATAAAAATCGTCTTCACAAAAGATGAACAAAGATACATTTTTGATTAAGATTAAGATGCGTAAGTTTACAACTTATTAATAGTCAAAATTAGACAAACACCATGCGATACATCCTTCTTTTTTCTTTCTTTCTTTTTCTTTCTTGTAATTTTTCGAATAAAAAATTAACGTCCCAACAAATAGTAGATGCTACGATGCGAGTTTCGGGCACAAATTTATTAGACAATGCTACAATTTCATTTTATTTTAGAAACAAAAAGTATCAATCAATGAGAAGTAAGGGCAAGTTCTCTTTAGACAGAACAACCATTGTTGATAGTGTTTTTATTACCGATGTGGTTTCTAATAATGGGTTTCAACGATTTGTAAATAATAAGAAAATTAAAGTTTTAGATTCTATGGCGGTTCAGTATGCGAGCGCGGTTAATTCTGTTCATTATTTTTCTGTACTACCTTTTGGACTCAATGACAACGCTGTAATTAAAAAACGCTTGCCAGAGGTTTCAATCAATGGCAAAGAATATTACAAAATAGAAATTAGTTTTTCTAAAGAGGATGGGGGAGAAGATTTTGAAGATGTTTTTATCTATTGGATCGATAAAAAATCTTTTTTTATCGATTATTTAGCGTATGCCTTTCATGTAAATGGAGGGGGTGTGCGCTTTAGAGAAGCTAAGGATCAACATATGAATAAAGGAATTCGGTTTGCAGACTACAACAATTATAAGTCTTCTAATAAAAAACCCGTACTCGCTAATTTAGATAAAGAATATCAAGAGCACAGTCTGGTAAAAGTCTCTGAAATACTTTTAAAAGACGTGCAAGTACAATTAAACAATAATTAATCAATCTTTAAAAGCACGCAAGTTCTTAAGTCTTTTGTAACCGTTGTAATGTATAGGTTTGAATTGTTCTCGTCGTTCATTGGATTGTATTTTTCTTCTTTTATAATTTTGTTTACAAATAAAGGGGTGGTATTGCTGTGTCCAACAATTAAAACGGTTTGTCCTTTGGTGTCTTTTTGAAATTTAGCATCGTATAATTTTTGTGGATTATAAATCTGAATTTCTAAATTTAACCCTTGAGCTGTTGGGGTTGCTGTTTCTATCGTTCGCGCATACGCTGTTGAATACACGGCATCAAAATCTACATTTGAAAAAATCTTACTCCATTTTTTTGCTCTTTTTAACCCTTCTTGATTTAATTTAGGGTTTGAATTTTCGGTATTTGTTCTTTCTTTCTCCGCATGCCGAATTAAATAATACGTGGTAATTTGTTCTTGAGAAAACATTGAAATGGCACTAAAGAGTATCAAAATTAATAATATATTTTTTCTCATTATTTAATAATTTGAGACGAAGATACATAATTAAAAGAGGCAATACATCGTTGTATTGCCCTAGATAATTAAATCTTTTTTAGTTCTTTCTGATTTTTGTAATATTCATTTTTAAGTGCATCCGTCTGTTTTAAGAGTTTTTCCATTTTTTCCTGATGGCGATCGAAACTTTTTTTTAAAAAATCTTCTGTATAAAAATCATTAATATTAAAAGGAGAATGTTCAAAAAAATCTTTTATAAATAAAGAATCAATACCTTCAAATTGATTGTTAAAATTCAGCTTAAATTGATCAAATACTTTTTGTTCTAAAACTGAATCGTTCTTAATATTTGAATAAAAGTATGAATACGTAGAATCAACACTTATTAAATTTCCAAACTCGTCATATTCTTTTTTTACTTCAATATGTGTTTTGGGTTTAAGAGTATCTTTTAAGTCTGTATTCTTTTTTTCTTTTTGATTTTGACTCTGACAATTGAAAAACGTGAAAGTCAGAAATAATAAAATTATATTTTTCATGTGTTTGTTTATTAAGCTCTATTACTTTGGCAAGTAAGGTTTTTATAGTCGCATTGGATTAGGAGAAAGCAAGCAATGCTGAAAGTTCTCTTATTTTAAAAGTACCGTCTGTTGCAATTTTAAACAAACAGACGGTTTCTAAAATGTTATTTAACTGTAATAAGTTTTATTGGTTTTGGTTTTGCTTCTTCTAATTTAGGAATAGAAATTTTTAGTTCTCCATTGATATAGTTAGCTTCGATCTTGTCTTTATCTATAATTCCTTTAGGTAAAGAAAAACTTCTTTCAAAAGACATATAACTATATTCTTTGCGCGTGTAGTTTTCTTCAGAAACATCATCATTTGTTGTTTTTTCTGACGAAACAGTTAAAGTATCATTGTCTAAATCAATTTTGAAATCTTTTTTATCCATTCCAGGTGCCGCCACTTCAAGCATAAAATAAGACTCATTCTCCACAATATTTACTTGTGGTAATGTTGTATTAATAGAAGAGAAGTTGGTGGTTGACCAGTCTTGAAAAAAATCGTCAAAGAAATTGGTAAATACGGGTAAATTTGTTCTTTTTGCTAACATGACTATACATTTTTTAGTGAAACAATCATTTTTATATAAAGTAGTTTTCAAAAAAGGACCAAACAAAAAAATATGACATTTTTTCATTTTAAAACAAAAAAATGTCATATTAATTACTGATTATTAGTGTTTTAAAGGTTACCTACTGAATTAGTTTGATTTCTAAACACTAGTCGGTCGTCAAAGGCATCTAACAAAATAACGCTGTCTGAAGTAATCCTTCCAGATAAGATTTCTTTTGAAAGACTGTTTAAAACTTCCTTTTGAATGACTCTTTTTACCGGCCTAGCCCCAAATTCTGGCTGATATCCTTTTTTAGCTAAGTACGCTATGGCTTCCTCTGTAGCATCTAGTGAAATTCCTTGCTTAGCAATCATTTTTTTAACCAGCTCTAATTGTAGTTTTACAATGGCTAAAATATTTTTAATAGTCAGCGGTGTAAACATTACCACATCATCAATTCTATTCAGAAACTCGGGTCTGACCAATTGCTTTAGCAAGCCCAATACTTCAATTTTTGCGACTTCTGTAGCCGTTTCAATAGTCACATTAAGAGCCGCAAATTTATCTTGAATAATTTGACTTCCCATATTGGAAGTCATAATGATAATTGTGTTTTTAAAATCGGCAACACGCCCCTTATTATCGGTTAATCTCCCTTCATCTAGCACTTGCAACAAAATATTAAAGGTATCTGGGTGGGCTTTTTCAATTTCATCTAAAAGGATCACGGAGTAAGGTTTTCTTCTTACAGCCTCGGTTAATTGTCCACCTTCATCATAGCCTACATAGCCCGGAGGTGCTCCAATTAATTTGCTAACCGAATGGCGTTCTTGAAATTCACTCATATCAATTCTTGTCATGGCGTTTTCAGAGTCGAATAAATAACTAGCCAATGCTTTTGCTAATTCGGTTTTACCAACACCCGTAGTCCCTAAGAACAAAAAACTTCCTATGGGTCTACTCGGGTTTTGTAGGCCTGATCTTGAACGTCGCACAGCGTCTGAAACGGCTTCTATAGCTTCCTCTTGGCCCACCACTCTTTTCCTTAATTCATCTTCTAAACGCAATAATTTTTCTCGTTCTGGTTGAATCATTTTTGTTACTGGAATTCCCGTCCATTTTGCCACAACTTCAGCAATATCGTCGAGAGTCACTTCTTCTTTTATTAAAGAATCCCCAGATTTTCCTGCCAATATTGTTTGTTGTTCCTCTAGTTTTTTCTGAGTATCCTTTATTTTTCCGTAACGAATTTCAGCTACTTTTCCATAATCGCCATTTTTTTCAGCTTTATCCGCTTCTATTTTATAATTTTCAATATCGGTATTTAAATTCTGAATGGTATCTACCACCTTTTTTTCCGATTGCCATTTCGCGTTAATTTCATTTCTTTCTTCCTTTAAATTTGCTGCATCGGCATATAACGATTGTAACTTTTTGTCATCCTCTTCTCGCTTAATCGCTTCAATTTCAATCTCTAACTGCATTATTTTTCGGTCGAGTACATCTAGAACTTCTGGTTTTGAATTAATTTCCATTCGCAATTTGGAGGCTGCTTCATCCATCAAATCAATTGCTTTATCGGGTAAAAATCGATTCGTTATATAGCGTTGCGACAACTCTACGGCACCAATGATTGCTTCGTCTTTAATGCGAACTTTGTGATGGGTTTCATATTTTTCTTTAATTCCTCGTAAAATAGAAATCGCACTCTCAGTATCTGGTTCATCAACGAATACTTTTTGAAATCGCCGTTCTAAGGCTTTATCTTTTTCAAAATATTTTTGATATTCATCTAAGGTGGTTGCTCCAATAGCACGTAATTCTCCACGAGCCAACGCCGGTTTTAAAATATTTGCTGCATCCATAGCACCTTGACCACCTCCAGCACCAATCAAGGTGTGAATTTCATCAATAAATAAAACAATATCTCCTTCCGAAGAGGTTACTTCTTTAATAACTGCTTTTAAGCGTTCTTCAAATTCTCCTTTATATTTTGCACCCGCAATTAAAGCCCCCATGTCTAATGAGAAAATGCGTTTCTCTTTTAAGTTTTCTGGAATATCTCCATCGACAATTCGGCGGGCCAAACCTTCTGCAATGGCGGTTTTCCCTGTTCCTGGCTCGCCTACTAAAATAGGATTGTTCTTTGTTCTTCTCGATAAAATTTGCAGCAATCTTCGTATTTCTTCATCTCGTCCAATTACAGGATCTAATTTTCCATCCTTCGCCAATTGATTTAAATTTTTCGCATACTTATTTAAAGAATTATAGTTTTCTTCAGCGCTTTGCGAGGTTACACGTGTTCCCTTTCGCAATTCCTCAATGGCTGCTTTTAAGTCTTTTTCACTAATTCCTTGGTCTTTTAAAACTTGTGCAATCTTACTCTTCGAATTAAAAATGGCAAGGATTAAATGTTCCAGAGATGCATATTCATCATTCATTTGTTTTGCAATGATGGATGCTTCAGTTAATGTATTACTCGCTTCTTTAGAAAGTAAGATTTCTGCACCCGAAACCTTGAGGTAACTAGCTAGTTGTTTATCTAATATTTGATAGAGAAGATCAATATTAATATTTAATTTTTTCAGTAAAAAAGGCAAAACATTTTTGTCTACCTGCGTTAAAGCTTTAAAAATATGCTCATTTTCTATTTGATTATGACCAAACTCTTGGGCAATTTGTTGGGCTAACTGAATCGTTTCTTGTGATTTAGTGGTATAATTGTTGAAGTTCATTTTTCTAATTTTTTATATTTCTTAATTCAAATAGTATTCCTTTTTTTTTTGAGTATAGAATAAGTCATTTTGACTTATTTATAAAGGTGGTGGCCGCCAAAATGACTCTTTTAAAAGTTATTGATTATCTTTGTAACCGATATTAAAAATGTATATGGGATTATTTGATAATTTTTTTGGACAAGCAACACCGGAAACAAAATTAAAGATAAATTGGATTCCTTTAACTGATATTTATCAGCTAGAAGAAATAAAAAACAAACATAAAACGGCTACGATACTTATTTTTAAGCATTCTACACGTTGCGGAATAAGCCGAATGGTTCTTAAGCAATTTGAAAACTTATTTGAAGAAAATCATCAAGAATTTGAAGCGTATTATCTTGATTTATTGAATTTTAGAGGTATTTCAAATGCCATTGAAGAACAGTTTAAGGTCAGGCACCAATCGCCACAACTATTGGTCATAAAAAACGGAAAATTGATAGAACATGCGACTCATTACGACATTACACAAATTGATTTAAATAAATATAAGCTATAAATTTTGCATTTTAGCTATAAAAAAGTGTAATTTTGTTATTTAAAACCCATTTTTTTTGACACACAAAACACTTCCAAAAGCAAAGACAGGTAAAGAACTTTATCAATACCAGTCAGAGGCAATTGATGACATTTTTGAGAGTTTTAAAAGAGCTCCAGACGATTATCATTTATTGTATCAACTTCCTACTGGAGGAGGTAAAACAGTGATTTTTTCTGAAATAGTTAGACAGTTTTTAGAAAAATATCAAAAAAAGGTTTTGGTGTTAACCCATAGAATTGAACTTTGCAAGCAGACTTCAAAGATGTTGCATGAGTTTAATGTGAATAACAAAATAATCAATAGCAAAGCAAAATTAGACGATCAAGACGAATATCGTTGTTTTGTGGCTATGGTTGAAACATTAAACAATCGCTTAAATGATGAACAACTAGATATTTCAGACATTGGTTTGGTCATTGTAGATGAGGCCCATTATAATTCTTTTACGAAACTTTTTAAATACTTTGAAAACTCCTTTATTTTAGGAGTTACCGCAACGCCATTAAGTTCTAATGTGAAGTTGCCAATGAATGATAATTATCAGGAATTAATTGTTGGTGAAACGATTGCTTCTTTAATTGAAAACGAATATTTATCAAGGGCAGAAGTATATTCTTATAATGTAGGCTTAACCTCACTGGAGGTGGGTGCGAATGGAGACTACACAGTTAAATCATCGGAAGACTTATATACGAATAACAACATGATTTTAAAGTTGTTATCTGTTTACGAAGAGCAATCAAAAGGAAAGAAAACGCTAATTTTTAACAATGGAATTAATACTTCTATTTGTGTGTTTGAGGCCTTTAAAAAGGCCGGGTACCCCATTGCTCATTTAGACAATACCAACACGAAAAAACAACGTGATTTAATTTTGCGTTGGTTTAAGAAAACTCCAGGAGCTATTATTACTTCTGTAAGTATTTTAACAACAGGTTTTGATGAACCAACCATTGAATGTATTATCTTAAATAGAGCTACAAAATCATTAACTTTATATTATCAAATGATTGGTCGTGGATCAAGAATTATAAAGAATAAATCTACTTTTACGGTCATTGATCTTGGAAATAACTTCCACAGATTCGGCCCCTGGGGAGCAGATTTAGATTGGCAAAGAATGTTTAAGTCACCAAATATTTATTTAGAAAGTATTTTGTCTGATGAGGATCTAGAAAGTACGTTTAGGTATGAATTGCCGCCGGGTGATAGAGAAGAATTTGCCAACACAAAAGATATGTATTTTGATGTAAAAAAGACCTACATAGATTGTGTACAGGCAGGAGAATCATCAAAAAGAGTTTTAGAGCTATCCATAGAGCACCACGCAAAGATATGTATAGAGAATAGTGAAGATGTTTTCGACGCTCTTATTTTAGCGAAAAAACTAGGAGATGAAATTGATGATAGAATTCATAGATATTCTAAATGTATTTCAAAAAGCACCCATAATTTTTTAGATTGGTTAAGGGATGATTATCGAAAAAAATTAAACGCCTATTTACGCTCTAATTTTGATCAAGATTATGAAAAGATTTTTGGCCATCCGCCAATAGAAGAATAAAAAAAAAGCCATTTCAATTTGAAATGGCTTTTTTTCTTAATGATTTATTATTTATATGGAATTACTGGTAATACTTTTCCAATACATTCTCCAAAACCAATTCTACGGTCGTCATTTTCACAATATGCACGCATAATTACAGTATCAAAATCATTGATAAATTTACGCGTGGTACCGTCTTTTAACTTAATGGGGTTTTGCCCACGCCAAGTTAATTCTAACATCGACCCATAACTGTCTTTTGTGGGGCCAGAAATAGTGCCACTTCCCATCATATCGCCCGCATTAATATTACACCCATTTACGGTATGATGTGCTAATTGCTGCGCCATGGTCCAATACATGTATTTAAAGTTAGAATTTGAAACAACGGTTTCCTCTCCATTTTCTGGTTGAATACCCACTTGTAAATTAATATCATAACTCCTTTTTCCTTCCACTTGTAAATAAGGTAAAGGGGCTGGTTCTTGTTTTGGATTTTCAGTTCTAAAAGGCTCTAAAGCATCTAGGGTTACAATCCAAGGAGAAATTGTTGAGGCAAAACTTTTCCCTAAAAAGGGCCCTAAAGGTTGGTATTCCCATGCTTGAATGTCTCTTGCAGACCAATCATTAAATAAGACCAAGCCAAAAATATTTTCTTCTGTTTCTTCAACAGGAATTCGTTCTCCTAAACTGTTTGAGGCAGTAGTGATGAACGCCATTTCCAATTCAAAATCTAATAATTTTGTGGGGCCAAAATTTGGTGTTGTTTCTCCCTCAGAAGGTTTAGATTGCCCAAATGGCCTTCTAACACTTGTTCCAGAAGGAATAATAGATGAACTTCTTCCGTGATACCCAATTGGAAGATGCAACCAGTTTGGCAATAAGGCATTTTCTGGATCTCTAAACAAGGTCCCCACGTTTGTTGCGTGTTCTTTACTTGCATAAAAGTCGGTATAATCACCTACAGTAACAGGAAGTAACATTTCTATTTCCTCCATTCTAAAAATGATTTTGTCTTTATGAACTGGATTATCGCGAAGTTTTCCACTAGTTACATCAAAAACATCTGCAATTCTATTTCTTACTAAGCGCCACGTCTTTCTTCCATCAGCAATGAAATCATTAAGAGAATCTTGTAAAAAAATATCGTCGGTTAAAGGAATTCCTTGAAAATAACCCAATTGATGCAAAGCACCAAGGTCGATTCCAAAATCGCCGATTCTTGTCCCAATGGTAATAATATCATCTTTGGTAATAAAAACACCAAAAGGGATATTTTGTATAGGAAAATCTGATTTTTCTGGGATATTTAACCATGATTTCCTGTTTGGATTGTTTGCTGTTAACTTCATTCAGTAATATCTTTAATTTTCTTCAAATATAAAAGAAAGTTCTAAGTATAAAAATGATTTTTCCTTACTTTTGTATAAACATAACAAATTTTTAACGATGCAACGCGATACAATTATTTTTGACCTTATTGAAGACGAGAAAAAAAGACAAATAAACGGACTAGAGTTAATAGCTTCAGAAAATTTTGTGAGTAATCAAGTGCTCGAAGCTGCTGGTTCTGTTTTAACAAATAAATATGCAGAAGGGTATCCCGGTAAACGTTATTATGGAGGCTGTGAAGTTGTAGATGTTGTTGAGCAAATTGCCATTGACAGAGCAAAAGAACTGTTTGGTGCTACGTATGTAAATGTACAACCACACTCTGGCAGTCAAGCAAACACAGCTGTTTTTTCAGCTTGTTTAAATCCTGGTGATAAAATTTTAGGTTTTGATTTATCCCATGGTGGGCATTTAACCCATGGTTCTCCGGTAAATTTTTCAGGAAAATTGTACACGCCTTCTTTCTATGGGGTAGAAAAGGAAACAGGTGTTTTAAATTACGATAAAATTCAAGAAATTGCCATTCAAGAAAAGCCTAAATTAATTATTGCAGGTGCTTCGGCATATTCTAGAGATATTAATTTTGAGCGTTTTAGAGAAATTGCAGATAGTGTGGGTGCTTTGTTATTGGGAGATATCTCTCATCCTTCTGGAATGATTGCAACAGGCATCTTAAGTGACCCGATTCCTCATTGTCATATTGTAACGACAACGACTCATAAAACATTGCGTGGTCCAAGAGGAGGGATGATCATGATTGGTAAAGATTTTGAAAATCCGTTTGGTCAAAAATTAAAAAACGGGAAACTTAAAATGATGTCTTCGCTAATAGATAGTGCTGTTTTTCCTGGAAATCAAGGTGGACCATTAGAACATATAATAGCAGCAAAAGCGATTGCTTTTGGGGAAGCTTTGTCAGAAAAGTTTTTACATTACCAAATTCAAGTAAAGAAAAATGCTGCTGCGATGGCAAAAGCATTTATGGAAAAAGATTATGGAATTATTTCAGGCGGCACCGACAACCATATGATGTTAATTGATTTACGCAACAAAAATATCACGGGAAAAGATGCAGAAAAGGCACTTGGAAAAGCTGAAATTACGGTTAATAAAAATATGGTTCCCTTTGATGATAAATCGCCATTTGTAACCTCAGGAATTAGGGTTGGAGCCGCGGCTATAACCACAAGAGGATTAAAAGAAGATGATATGAAAACCGTAGTTAGTTTTATCGATGAAGCTTTAATGAATTCTGAAAACGACGAAGTTTTAGAAAATATCGCAGAAAAAATTTCAGAAATGATGGGTCATAGACCATTGTTTATCTAGTGAAAAAACAGATTTATACTATATAAAAGCATCAAGCCTTCTTCTCTTGATGCTTTTTTTATGTCTAATTATTTTTTATTCATTCATGTTTTCAAGGGCCCATCATCGGGGTAAGTATAAAAAAAGGATAGGAGCATAAAGAAATTATAGAAGTAAAACACAATCAAATTGACAGATTTTGATACCCCTTACGATGACTTTTTAAAATTATAACCCCTCATCATTGGCTCTATCCAAAAGGCCTTTATTTAAATTTTTTGATGTTTTTGCTCCTAATTCTTTAATGATTTCGACTTTTCGTATTAGATTTCCGCGTCCAGTAAGTTTTTTCATGGAAGAGTCATAACTTCCTTGAACGGTTTTTAATTGATTACCAACCTTAATTAAATCATCTGTTAAGTTTACAAATTGATCATATAATTTCCCCGCTTGATCTGAAATTTCTAAGACATTTCTCTTCTGGTTTTCTTGACGCCACATAGAAGAAACCGTACTTAAAGTTGCTAATAGGGTAGAAGTAGAGACCAAAACAATATTTTTATCTAAGGCTTCTAAATACAAATTATTAACCTTATTCAAAGCAATCATTAATGCGGGCTCTATAGGCACAAACATTAATACATAATCTGGTGAATTTATTTCGTATAACGTATCATATTTTTTACTACTTAAGTCTTTAAAGTGATTTCTAAGGCTCTCTAAATGTTTTTTAAGAAAAACCTCTTTCTCTGATTCATTTTCGGCCGAAAAATAATTTTCATAAGCCGTTAAAGAAACTTTTGAATCTACAATTAAATGCCTGTTGTCTGGTAGATTAATAATAAAGTCGGGTTTTTTTACACGACCTTCATCATCTCTAAATCCGCCTTGAGTAGAATAATGGATTCCTTTAGATAAGTTGGCTTTTTCCAAAAGAATCTCTAATTGTGTTTCTCCCCAATCTCCTTGTGCTTTGCTATCACCTTTTAAAGCTCGCGTTAAATTAATAGCCTCTTTACTCATTTGTAAATTTAACTCTTTTAGATGGCCCAATTGAGCGTTTAGGTCTTTATGCATGCCAAAACTCTCTTTTTGGGACTCTATTACTTTTTTTTCAAAACCCTCAATTTTTTCCCTTAAAGGATTCAAGATCGTTTGTATATTTTCTTTATTTTGAGCCGTAAATTTTGTTGATTTTTCCTCTAAAATTTTATTAGCTAAATTTTCGAATTCTTTAGTAAACTTCTCTTGTATTTTTTCTAATTCATTTTTGTTTTCAGAGAGTTTTTCTTCTGTGTTTTTAAATTCTGTTTGCAAACGTGTTTTTTCAGAAATTAAATTTTCTTTTTCTTGTTGAATGGTTTTTAGAGCTTCGGTGGCCTTATTAAAAGAATTCTGCAGTGCTAAGATTCGTTCAGTCAAGGTGGCTGTTTCTTTTTCGAATTTTAATTTAGAAATATATTTCCCTAATAATAAGCCAATTAAAACACCTATAAAAGTAATTGTTATATAAAAAATAAATTTTGTCATAAGATTAATTTAAAGTCCTTAAATTTATCACTTTTAATAAAGACAATGAAAGAGTTTTCAAGATTTATATTTTTTAAAATTTTAGGATGGAAAATAGTTGGTTCTTTTCCCGAACTAAAAAAATATGTGGTTATCGCAGTGCCACATACAAGCTGGACGGACTTTCCGATTGCTATTTTAGCAAGAAATACCTCTGAGGTGAAAATTAATTTCATAGGAAAAGATTCTTTGTTTAAAAGACCTTTTGGTTTTCTTTTTAAATTATTAGGGGGTACTCCAGTAGATAGAACTAAAAGTAATAATTTAGTAGATGCAATTGTGAATATTTTCAATTCCAAAAAAGAATTTAGGTTAGGAATATCTCCTGAAGGTACTCGTAAAAAGGTAGAGAAGTGGAAAACAGGTTTTTATTATATAGCAAAAGGAGCCAATGTTCCAATTGTTATGGCAACCTTAGATTATAAGAACAAACAAGTGAAAATAGCTAGTCCCTATTATACAACTAGTAATGTGGGGAAAGACTTTGCTGTTTTTACTTCTTTTTACCAAGGTATTCAAGGTAGAAATCCAGATTTACATGTCTAAATATAGGGTGTAAACACCTTTTTTTTTTACGCAAATAAAAGTTAATTTTGAAAGGAATAATAATAGGATAAAGTTTAGGGCCTTTATCTTATAAATTCTCAAAATCACGGCTTCGGTTGTGTAAGCCTTCGGATAAAACCGGAGGCTTCTTTTTTTAGATCAATTCAATAAATTTATTACTTGGGTCCGCAACCGTGCTATGATTGCAATGATAATCAAGAATAAACAGTGAAAAACTTATATTACCAGATGTTTTTGCTTAAAGACAAAATGTTTATTACTTCTTTTTAGTATCATGAAAAAGTGGTATCTCCAGATTTACAGGTACTAAAATAGGGTGTAAACACCTTTTTTTTTTACGCAAATAAAAGTTAATTTTGAAAGGAATAATAATATGATAAAGTTTAGGGCCTTTATCTTATAAATTCTCAAAATCACGGCTTCGGTTGTGTAAGCCTTCGGATAAAACCGGAGGCTTCTTTTTTTAGATCAATTCAATAAATTTATTACTTGGGTCCGCAACCGTGCTATGATTGCAATGATAATCAAGAATAAACAGTGAAAAACTTATATTACCAGATGTTTTTGCTTAAAGACAAAATGTTTATTACTTCTTTTTAGCATCATGAAAAAGTGGTATCTCCAGATTTACAGGTACTAAAATAGGGTGTAAACACCTTTTTTTTTTACGCAAATAAAAGTTAATTTTGAAAAGAATAATAATAGGATAAAGTTTAGGGCCTTTATCTTATGAATTCTCAAAGTCACAGCTTCGGTTGTGAAAGCCTTCGGATAAAACCGGAGGCTTCTTTTTTTAAATCAATTCTATAAATTTATTACCGGGATCCACAATCCACCCGATCAGTATAATGATAAATAAGAATAAATAGTGAAAAATTTATATTTACCAGATATTTCTGCTAAAAAATATGCTTATTACTTCTTTTTAGCATCATTAAAAAGTGGTGTTTCGAAATTTACATTTAGCAAAATAGAGTGAAAACACCTTTTTTTTTTACGCTAATAAAAATCAAATTTGCACCGAGTTATAATAGAATAAAGTTTAGGGCCTTTATCTTATAGATTCTAAAATCACGGCTTCGGTTGTGTAGGCCTTCGGATAAAACCGAAGGCTTTTTTTTAGATGAATACAATAAATCATTAAGATTTACAATTGTTGCGGTTATTGTAAAAAGAATCAAGAATAAATAGTGAAATCGTTATATTCTAGTAATTCCTTTTTTTTAAAAAAACACGGCGTTGTGCTTTATGTAACCTCGTTTAACAAGAAACAATACCAAATTTATGTTGCCAAAAATAGGGTGTTTATACCCTATTTTTTGTAATGATTAAACGTTAATTTTGTGTAGAATTATAATGGGATAAAGTTTAGGGCCTTTATCTTATAAATTCATCAAATCACGACTACGGTTGTGTAGGCCTTCGATTAAAATCGAAGGCTTTTTTATTTAAATTTTATAGCTATTTTTTCAGCAACACCCACAATCACTGTGCTTGCCTTCACCATTGATTCTGCAGGAATATATTCATATCTTCCATGAAAATTATGACCCCCTGCAAAAATATTTGGACAGGGTAATCCTTTATATGATAATTGTGAGCCATCCGTTCCTCCTCGAATTGCTTTGATTAGTGGAGTAATTCCTAAATCTTTCATTACTTCTTCCACAAGATCAACAATATAGAGCACAGGAACTACTTTTTCTTTCATATTATAATACTGGTCTTTGAGTTCAATGGCAATCAAATCCTTTCCTAATACCTCATTTATATCTTCAGCAATTTTTACTATTTTTAATTTTCTTTTCTCGAATAAATCCATGTCATGATCTCTAATAATGTACTCTAAAACCGTTTTCTCTACATTTCCATGAAGATCATGCAAATGATAAAACCCTTCATAACCTGCTGTTTCTTGAGGGATTTCACTTTGAGGTAAGGCGGCTATAAATTGATTTGCAATTAACATAGAATTAATCATTTTTCCTTTTGCATATCCTGGATGCACAATTTTTCCTGTGATGGTGATTTTGGCACTAGCAGCGTTAAAATTTTCGTATTCTAATTCGCCAATTTGACTTCCATCCATGGTATAAGCCCATTGTGCACCAAATTTTTTCACGTCAAATAAATGAGCGCCTTTACCAACTTCTTCATCTGGTGTAAAACAAATTCTAATTTTACCGTGTTTAATTTCTGGATGATCAATTAAGTATTCCATTGCAGATACAATTTCGGTAATTCCGGCTTTGTCATCGGCGCCTAAAAGTGTTTTTCCATCGGTTGTAATAATGGTTTGTCCTTTATATTGCAAGAGGTCTTCAAAATAGTCTGGAGATAAAATAATATTTTCGGCAGCATTTAAAACAAGATCTTTCCCATCATAATTTCTGTGAATTTGGGGATTTACATTTTTCCCTGTAAAATCGGGACTTGTATCTATGTGAGAAATAAAGCCGATGGTAGGTACGTGGTAATCTAAATTACTAGGCAAGGTAGCCATAATGTAGCAATGCTCGTCTAAATCTACTTCCTGCAATCCAATTTCATTTAACTCATCTGCCAGCAACCTTGCTAAATCCCATTGTTTTACTGTGCTGGGAAAAGCGGGGTTGTTTGCATCAGATTCTGTGTCAATTTTTACATATTTTATAAATCGGTTAATAATTGTATCTATATTCATATTAATTATTTAAATGTTATTTTCTCTATTAAATCAATCGCCCTACAAAGTCTTTTGTTTACTGCCGAATCGCCATAAACCTGAGTTTTTGCATGCAGGAAATTTTGACCGTTAATCTTAACAAAAAGGTCTAAAATGCGATAAGGGTAATTCCCTTTAACGCCTTTTGAAAGGCTGTAATATGCGATATTTTCTTGAAATTTCTCTTCGTTAGATCTTGTTTTAATTAAATTATTTTTTAGATGTTCTCTTTCTAAATTTAGTTTAAAAACAGCATCAAAAGTGATGTTTTTCTGCACAAGAGCAACGTCTAAAATTGTGGTCTCTGTAAGTTGTTTTGTGGTATCGGCACCATAAATAGAAGATTGAGCATGATCATAATACAAATTTGTTTTCCAGTATTCAGGAAAACTTACAGAAAATGAATTTTTCATATCTGTAATTTCCTCTAATGAGGAAAATGTTGCTTTACTACAATCAAAATCCCGACTTATTTTAGTTTGTTGTTTACAAGAAGAGAACAAACAGAAGGAAAAAAAAAGAAGTAAATATTTATTCATTTTACTTTAAACTAATTTTCCCGATTTTTTGATTTCCAGAAAGCCACGCAATATTTTCATTGGCAAACTGAATGCTATAATAAGCTTCTTTTGAAATTTCCCTCCAAGAATTTCCCGCATCATTAGAAAAAGAAACCCCTGTTTTTCCGACAGCAAAAATTTCCTTTCCGTTTGTATTAGGAACATATTGAATACAACTTTTATAATTAGGGTTTTGACCCTCTGCAATTAAATTCCATGTTTTTCCACCATCTATTGTCATGGCTTTATTTGCTGAATTTTCTTCAGGCCTAGAGTAATCACCACCTATTACAATTCCGTTATTTTTGTCAGCAAAATCAATAGAATAGATTCCTTGGGTAGGATTACCCTGTACTATTGGTGTCTCAAAAATCTTCCAAGTTTTTCCCATGTTGGTAGATTTTAATATGCGAGATTTTATTCCGCCTGTAGCAATCCAGACGGTTTTTCCTATAATTTTAATATTGGTGTTGCTTGCTGCAAACGCAGCTTCTCCATCAACCGTTTTTGGTAAATTTTCGCAGGGTATTTTCATCCAAGAATTCCCTCCGTCAGAGGTTGTAATTACAGAGAGGCAATCTTCTGTAGCGTCTCCCATGGCAATTCCGTTATTCTCATCAAAAAACTGCATGGCATCATAAAATACCTTTTCGTGATTTTCTTGATAAACTAAGGTGGTTTGTTGCTCTGAAATTTTATATAATAGAGCAGGGTTTCCAATAGATAAAGCAAAAACATTTTTTCCATTTAAAGCAATGCTTCTAAAATTAGGAATGATAGAATCTTGATAGGTTAAAAATTTGGTCGTCCACGATTTTCCCGCATCAGTGGTAAAACCAACCTCTCCACGTGAACCTGCAAAATAGACGGTATTCTTATTGATTACAGCAATGGCTCGAATACTTGTGCTATCAAATGCGAACTCTTGAATGTCTAAATTATTGAAATTTCTTGGTTGATATTTCTTATGACAAGAAATAATTCCAATTACAATGAGAAATAAAAGCGATAATCTTTTCATTTTTAATATTTTTACGTGACGAATTTAATAAATCAAATCTAGTTTTATGAAAAAAGCCTTGGTAATTTCTGGTGGTGGAAGTAAAGGAGCATTTGCTGGTGGAGTTGCACAATATTTAATGATCGACAAAAAAAAGTCATATGATATGTTTTTAGGGACTTCAACGGGGAGTTTAATGGTCTCTCATTTAGCGCTAGGATTGATCGATGAATTAAAAGAAATTTATACTTCTGTAAATCAAGAAAGCATTTTTAGTAATAATCCTTTTTTTATTAAAAAAGTAAATGGTGAAAAAGTAGTAAGCATAAGGCATATTAACACCTTTTGGAACTTCTTAAACGGAAGAAAAACCTTTGGAGAAAGTAAAAACTTACGAAAACTCATTAAACGAGAAATCACCGAAGAGATGTATCTAAAAATAAGAGGTACTTATAAAGATGTAATTATTGCTATTTCTAATCTTACAGCCAATCAAGTAGAATATAAATCGATTAAAGATTGCGCGTATGACGATTTTTGCGATTGGATTTGGGGTTCATGTAACTATGTTCCTTTCATGAGTTTACTTGAGAAAAATAATCAGCAATATGCCGATGGTGGTTTTGGCTGTCTAGTTCCTATTAGAGAAGCTATCTTAAGAGGAGCTACCGAAGTGGATGCGATTATTTTAGAAACAGAAATTACGCAAATTAACAGATTGCCCTCTAAAAATCCTTTTTCTTTAATGTTTGACGTTTTCGATTTTATGCTAACACATGTAGAAAGGCATAATATTACCATTGGAAAATTAGCCGCTGTAAATAAAGACGTAAAATTAAATTTATTTTATACCCCAACCGTTTTAACCACGAATTCATTAGTATTTGATAAGGAGAAAATGAAAAAATGGTGGGCATCTGGATATGACTATGCAAAAAGTAAAGAATTGGACGTAATGAGCGAATTTAGACCCGATATCTTAAACGATACAGAGATTGAAGAAGGAGTAAGAAATCTCTAAAGAAAATAGCTTTCCGTAGAGGAACAAAAAAAGAATCTTTATTCCATGTTCTTCTATATGTGCACGTGAAATAGTGCCTTTTAAAGACTTTTAAAAACGCACTTTATATCTATGTTTTTTAGCACTGGTAAAAAGAAGGCTTTTTTTAGTTAAAGTCTTCAACATACATGTCATTTGAAAACGGTCTTTGCAGTTTCGAATTGGTTATTTGTTCTTTTTTAACCACCCTATTTATCTTGTCAAAAGTTCTAGATCCCGAGGTAATCAAAGTAATTGTTTTGTCTAAAAGGGGATCTGATTTTTCTCCTAACACCCCTAAATTAATCTCTCCAGAAATTTGACCAAAATCTTCTACTATCTGCTCGCCTGGAATATAACCATTTGGATTGTTTTCTCCATTCGCGTTTTTTATTTCTAAAACAATGGGCTGCATGGCGTATCTGTGATCTTGATTTAAATTAGCTCCGGTTCTTTGTAAGTTATCGGAATCGTATAAAGTAATAGATCCTACTTGCTTTCCAACCGTTTGGCTTCCAACCAAGTTTACTTCTATATAAGCACTTAAAGCATTAAGAACTAATTCAGAAGCCGAAGCTGTATCTCCAGTAACAATAAAGTAAACTCTTGCCAACCCAACGCTATTTATATTTTCTGTTACGATTCCATTATTAATTTGATTGGTAAAGTTATTTAAGAAATAATCGGCAGGGGTTGCTTCCATAACTTTCTCATTCCAAACTTCTTGCGTATATAAATCTTCATGAAACTGCCCCGTAACCATGCTTCCTAGGTAGGTTGCCGAACGCACACTTCCACCCCCGTTGTACCGTAAATCAATAATTAAATCGTTAATGTTTTCTGATTTAAAACTGGCAAAAGCAGCATTTAATTCATCATCAAAGTTTGCTATAAATTGATTGTATAATAAATAGCCGATTTTACTGGTTCCTTCATCAAAAATTTTCGCAATGGCAACAGGGTTTTCTTGTAATTCTGTTTTCGTTAAGGCTTTAGAATCCCCGTTGGAAGTTGGATTTCCACTATTGTACTCTGCAAAATTCACGACATAGCTTGTATTTGATCCAAAAAGTAATTCCCTGTAATTTGTTGTACTTAATTGATTTCCATCAATGGCATTAAAAACCATTCCTCTTAAAACTCCTTTATTTGCTGCATCGGAACCAGGAATGATATATCTAACTACTGCATAAACTTGCGTATTACTATTGGTTTCTAAATACAAATTAAACTCCATCCCGTTGTTTAATGTGATTCCTTGAAAAGAATTTTCTAAAACAAGATAGTCATCAACAATCCAAGAAAAACGATCTATAGTTCCCGGCTGATAACGCAAGGTTTCAAATAAATTTTCTGGTGTAGAGAAGCCAGTTAAATACGTGTTTAATTGGTTTTGTGAAGAAAAACGCGTATCAGCGAGGTCTGGTTGATTATTTTGCCAATAATAATAGGCATTCATTCCTTTCCAAACGAAATCATTCACCGCTACATCTGCGGGGATATTCTCTGTTTTTGAACAATTTATAAAAGTGAAAGATATAAATAGGAAAAACACTACTTTGCTAGTTACCTTTGAATACATTGTTTATGGGGTGTTAATATTGAATTTAACGCAATTTACTAAATATAAGCATTTAATTTTAATTTGGTGTAACAAAATAAATAAAGCATCGTCTTCCTATTGTAAACCTGTTAATAAAAGAGGCGATAAATAGGTAAACGCAGACCGTATTAAGTAAGGATCAATGAACCAATCAGATTTTTTAAAAATTGTTTTACCCTTTAAAGACAAAGTCTTTCGTTTGGCAAAACGTTTATTAGTTTCTACAGAAGAAGCTGAAGATGCCACCCAAGAATTACTAATGAAACTTTGGAAAAACAAGGAGAAAATAAGAGATTATAAAAATATTGAAGCCTTCTCCATGACCATGATAAAAAATTATTGTTATGATCGTTTAAAATCGAAACAGGCAAATAACGTAAAATTAGTTCACAGTAATTATAAAGAAAAAGGTGCAGGCTTAGATCAGAAAATTGAACATCAAGATAGTGTAAGCCAAGTGCATGAATTGATTAAAAATTTGCCAAAACAACAACAAATCATTATTCAGTTAAGAGATATAGAAGAATATGATTTTGATGAGATTTGCGAAATGGTAGGCATGAAACCCACCGCAGTAAGAGTTGCCTTATCCAGAGCACGTAAAACAATTAGAGAAGAATTAATTAAAAAACACAACTATGGAGTTAGCTAACATAGAAAAATTAGTAGAAAAATACCTGAATGCAGAAACGTCGTTGCAGGAAGAGCGCAGATTAAAAACTTATTTTACAAGCAGTAATGTTGCGCCACATTTGCAAGAATATGAATCGTTGTTTAGCTATTTTAAAAGCAGCAAAGACCAAACGTTTACAAAACCAATTCAATTAAAAACGAAAAGGCGAGATTGGAAATGGTTATCTGCGGCAGCATCGGTGGTTTTGTTGGTTAGTATATTTGTTGGTCAGCAAGAATATAAAAAATATCAACAGAAAAAAACATATGCACAGGTAGAAAAAGCCTTAATAATGTTGTCTACAAATCTTAAAAAGGGAGACAAAGCTTTTGAAAGTTTGTATACCTATGAAAATACCGTAAAAAAAGTAAACAATATTTTAAAACCAAGTAAATAATAAAACCAAGTAAATACTTAAATTATGAAAACTATAACCTTATTAATAGCCCTCGCTATTGCACCAATGGCAAGCTACAGTCAATCGATGTTTGAAACTTTAGAGGAAATGAATGATGTTTCGTCTGTTATTGTTAATAAAGATGCTTTTGAGATTTTATCTAAATTCAATCCAAAATCAAATGACAATGAAGCCATGGAAGTCTTTAATATGATTAAAGAATTAAATGAATTCAAGTGGTTTTCTACCGATGATATTGCCGTTGCCAACAAAATGGAAACGATGGTAAAAACAGCCGTAAAATCATTAAAATTAACAGAGTTAATGCGCGCTAAAGACGAAGACTCTAGAGTGAAAATTTATGTAAGAGCCAGTATAAACAAAGAGTATGTAAGTGAGGTCTTAATGTTTGTAAGAGGCATTAGCAAAAAAACAAACAATAAATCTGAATCCATGATACTTTCTCTGACAGGGATGATTAATTTAAATAAAATGTCGGAATTAGCAGATACCTTTATCAAAGACAAAAACTAGTAGTACGCTATTCCCAGAAGTCTTATGCAACGCTGTTTGTTTTTTTAGTCAGCGTTTTTTAACAAATTTAAAATACATACCATGAAAAAAATAGTCACCATACTGGCCATTGTTAGTTTTACACTTGTTAGCTCTTCGTGTAAAAATGAGAAAACATTGCAAGGATATTTAGTAGAAAGTCAAAATAAAGCAGGTTTTATTAAATTTGATATTCCTACTAGTTTTTTACAGTTAAAAAATGAAGATGCTTCCGAAGATATTAAGGCCACTTTAAAAAGTATTAGAAAAATAAATATTATTGCTTTACCTGTAAACTCAAACAATAAAGAAGCTTACGAAACTGAAAAGAACCTATTAAAAGCGATTCTGAAGGATGAAAGTTATAGGGTTTTAATGAGCATGAAAAATAAAGGAATCCACGTAAATTTATATTATACAGGAAATGCAGATGCCATTGATGAAATAATTGCCTTTGGCTATAATGAAGAAATAGGTGTAGGGGTGGCCCGCTTATTAGGAGACAAGATGAATCCTGCCGCCATCACACAATTGATGGAAAACCTTAAATTAGATGGAGATCAACTAAATTTAGAACAATTCAGCGCCTTGTTTGAAGGAAAATAAAACCATCTCAACTTATTAGAAAAAGCCGTAAAATCACTCGAGATTACGGCTTTTTCTTTTTAACTACTCATTAACAAATACCAAAACAGAATTTCTTATTTTTGAAATCTTAAGAATGTAAGACTTATGAAGTTTAAGAATACGCTACTATTATTAATATTATTCATTTTTGTAAATACTTTTGCTCAAAACTCAACGGTTTATAGGGCAGAAAGAGACAAAGTTCATAATCTTATTCATACAAAATTAAAAGTAGATTTTAATTTTAGAGACCAAACGATGAATGGAGAAGCTTGGATTACCGCAAAGCCCCATTTTTATTCTACGAACATCATCAGTTTGGATGCAAAAGCCATGATTATTAAAAAGGTATCGATGAATTCTATCGATTTAGATTATAATTATGATGATTATGTCTTGGAAGTTACACTACCAAAAGAATACAAAAAAGACGAAGAATTCACCCTGTATATTAAATATATTGCACGGCCAGAAAAAGTAAAACAGCAAGGCAGTGTGGCGATTAACCAGGCAAAAGGTTTGTATTTTATAAATGCAGACGGTTCTAATCCTAACAAGCCCACTCAAATATGGACGCAAGGAGAAACCCAAGCAAATAGCTGCTGGTTTCCCACCGTTGACGCTCCAAACCAAAAAACCACTCAAGAAATCTATATCACTGTTCCAGATAAATTTGTCACTTTATCTAACGGAAAACTAATCACTCAAACAAATAATGGTGGTTTAAGAACAGATTATTGGAAATTAGATCAAAAGCACGCCCCTTATTTGTTTTTTATGGGAATTGGCGAGTTCGAGATAATTGAAGACTCCTATAAAGAAATTCCGATTAATTATTATGTAGAAAAAGAATACGCACCAAATGCAAAGGAAATTTTTGGTTTAACACCAGAAATGATGGGGTTCTTTTCAGAGAAACTAGGAGTGGCTTATCCTTGGAATAAATACAGTCAAATAGTGGTTCGAGATTATGTAAGTGGTGCCATGGAAAACACCACAGCGGTTAGTCATGGAGAGCATGCCTATCAAACACCAGGGCAACTAATCGATGAAAACACCCATGAAAACACCATTGCACACGAATTATTTCATCATTGGTTTGGAAATTTGGTTACCTCAGAAAGCTGGAGTAATTTAACATTAAATGAATCTTTCGCCAATTATAGTGAATATTTGTGGCGCGAATTTAAATACGGAAAAGAAAATGCAGATGCCCATTTATTTGAAGATGTAGCACTCTATAAAGATGAACAGAATTTTGATAAGTCCTTAGTTCGTTTTACTTATAATAATAAAGAAGACCTGTTTGATTTGGTAAGTTATAATAAAGGAGGTGCTATTTTACACATGTTGCGAAATTATTTAGGTGACGAAGCCTTTTTTAGCGCACTAAATCGCTATTTAACAAAATATCAATACCAAGCAGCAGAAGTACCTCAATTGCGTTTGGTGTTTGAAGAAGTCACAGGAAAGGATTTAAATTGGTTTTTTAATCAGTGGTATTATGGAAAAGGCCACCCAAAAATAGATGTTTCTTACGATTACAATTCACTTGAAAAAACGGTAACTATTAATGTTATTCAGCTTCAAGCGGCAGTCTTTAAGTTTCCGTTAGCCATTGATATTTTTGAGAACGGCAAGAGAACACGACATACCGTTTTTGTTGATGGAAAAGATGCGTCTTTTAAATTTAATTTTTCCGGGAAAATTCCAGATTTAATTATGATGAATGCCAATGGTGTTTTGCTTGCGGAGATTCATGAAAACAAAGTACTAAGTGATTATATTTATCAGCTACAGCACGCAGAAAACTATGCGCACAGAAGAGAAGCCTTGTTGGAAATTGCTAAAAAACAAGACGAAAAAGATGCTTTTAACGCCATTGCAGAGGCGTTAAACGATCGATTTTATAAAATTAGAATATTGGCTTTAGAGCGCATTGATTTGATAAACAAGAATAGCAAACAGGCAGTGATTGATCAAATAATAAGCATTGCTTTCAGCGATCAAAAAACACTGGTAAAAGCGGCGGCTATAGAAACCTTAGGAAAGTTAACCGATGTTAAATATGCATCTATTTTTCAGAAATCTTTAGAAAGTAAGTCCAATGCAATACTAGGAAAATCGTTAGTTGCTATGTATTATGTAGACAAGCCTTCAGCCATTAAAAAATCGAAAGAATTGCCAGACGAAGTGCGTAAGATATTGGCCACGCCTTTAACGCGTATTTTTATTGAAGAAAAAGACACCACAGAGTTGTCATTTATCGCTAAAAATGTACTGTCAGGAATGTTTTTAACTGGCGACGATCAAACAAAAGCCATTTACCAAAAAGCATTTGATATGATCTCTGAAAGTAATAATTCTGAAGCTATTCAGAATTTAGTGTTTGATATGGTTGAAAAAGGAAACCAATACAAACAGTTTAATTTTGATCGAGTAGTGATTAACCTAATGCGTAAAATGATACAAACGCAAGAAGAGAAGAAGATGTCAAAGAGTAATAAGAATATAGAAATCATAAAAACAGGGATGGCTAAAGTGATTTAAGCCACCCTACATATATCATCTTAAAAGAGAAAGAATTTCGGTTCTTTCTCTTTTTTTTATTTTAGGAACTCATCGAAGGTTCCGTCTGAATAAAAAACAACAATTTTCTGAATCCTTTTATTGGCATCGGTATCTTTCTGTGTCATCGAATTTATGTTCAGTGGAGTAGGAGTGCTCTTCTTTTTATTCATTGAAGGGAAATTTCCTACTCCGTTTAACAACCAATGTATATCAACCTCAGTAAAAGCAGCAGTAACTTTTAGAATAAAATCTAAACTTGGTTTGTTTCTTCCCGATAAAATATGAGAAATACTTGAGCGTTGGACACCAATTTTATCGGCAAATAAAGAGGCCGTTAACTGGTGGAGTTCCATTATTTTTTTTAGTCTAGCTGTAAATTCAATACTGTTTACCATTGTAATCTGTGATTAATACACAAATGTAAATCTTCTTTTTCAAATAACAAACAGGTACTTGATAAATTATCTATTTACAACTAAACACATGAAGTAAAGCTTCACCTTATGCTTGTTAAGTAGCTCAATTACAACATTTTTATATCTTGCTATAGCTATTTTCAATACATGAGTTCCTTGTTTCATTGGATTCGTTTTTAAATAATTTAGCTGTTTACAAAACTAACAAAGTAACAAGGCTTAGTTGTTTACAATTGTGATAATGCTGTAATTTACATTTGTAAATTAATTGTGTAAAGAAATTTTAAACTGTATTTTTACCTTCTTAATAGAGAAAGACTCAATGAACATTTTAAACACAGAAATTGTTGTAGATATTTTTAAAGACCACAGGGAAATATCTTTGGAGGGAAAATGGATTACCCTTAAAAATATTGAGGGATTAATTAAAAATCGGTCTAGCTCTTTTGAAGTAAAGACGATAGGCGGTTCTGAAGAGAGACAGCCGATCTATAGTTTAAAAATTGGTAGAGGAACTAAAAAGATACTTCTGTGGAGTCAAATGCACGGTAACGAAAGCACTGGAACAAAAGCCTTATTCGACTTGTTTAACTATTTAGAGGCGGCGCCGGATGCAATGCTCAGTCAAATACTTGATGAATGTACCCTTCTCTTTATTCCAATGTTAAATCCAGATGGGGCAGATAATTACACTCGGGTTAATGGCCAAAATATTGATTTAAATAGGGATGCAGTAAACCAAGTAGCCAAAGAAAGTCAATTGTTAAGAAAAACATTAGAGCGCTTTAATCCGATGTTCTGTTTTAATTTACACGATCAGCGAACTATATTTGGTGTAGAAGGCACTAAGAACCCTGCAACAGTTTCATTTTTAGCTCCTTCAGAAGAAATCACAAGAGCCATTACCGAAGGAAGAAAACAAACCATGAACGTTATTGTGGCAATGAATTTGTTATTACAACAAATTATCCCAAACCATGTGGGGAGATATACCGATGAGTTTTACCCTACGGCTACTGGAGATAATTTTCAAAAACTAGGGTATAATACGGTATTAATTGAATCGGGTCATTTTTATAATGATTACGACAGAGAAGAGTCAAGGAAATTTACTTTTTACGCTCTTTTACAAGGATTATATCATATAGCAACTGCAACTCATTATAGTGCTTATAAAGCCTATTTCGACATCCCTAATAATCAAAAAATATTCTTCGATATTATCGACAGAAACGAGGAGGAAAAGTTAACAATTGTTTCTCAATATCGAGACGAAATTACAAATGGGAAATTGGTGTCAAAATTGGAAAATATAGAGGTAAATAATCCAAATAATTACCTTGGACATAACGAAAACGTTTTCGAAAATTGATTTTTATTAAATATTAGACGTTTTTTGAAGTAATTAATTCTGTTTATGATATTTTTTTGTATACTTGTTTGAATTATAAGCAAAAAAGCATGAAAAAATTTATTCTCGATGAAATAGATCATCAAATTTTAGACATTCTAATTGAAAACGCAAGAACTCCATTTACCGATATCGCTAAAAAATTATTGGTCTCTGCGGGGACTATCCATGTTCGCGTAAAAAAGATGGAAGATGAAGGAATTATTCAGGGTTCTACATTGACATTAAATTACGAAAAAATGGGCTATTCTTTTATTGCTCATGTTGGTATTTTTTTAGAAAAAACCTCAATGACACAAAGTGTTATAGAAAGCTTGCGAAATATTTCTAATGTAACTGTAGCTTATGTAACGGCAGGGAAATATAATATTTTTTGCAAAGTAAGAGCAAAAGGAACGAATGATGCAAAACACATTATTTATGAGATTGATGAAATTGCAGGAGTAAGCCGAACAGAAACTATGATTGCTTTAGAAGAAAGCATCAATGATAAAAAACGGATGATGCATGCCATATTTAAAGATATGTAATCATTAAAGTTTTTTATAGATAAAACCTCCTGTTTAAAAACAGGAGGTTTTTTTATGTTAAAAAAATCTTTATGACTATGTTTGTATGATTACGAAATAATGAATTTATGATGCAAAATATTAAATTTAATGCAAAATCTATTAAAGAGGAAGTACTCTTAGATTTATATAAAAACATGCTTACGCCCCGGTTAATAGAGGAAAAAATGCTTGTTTTATTGCGACAAGGAAAAATATCGAAGTGGTTTTCTGGCATTGGGCAAGAAGCTATTTCAGTAGGAGTAACCGCAGCTTTAGAGTCTGACGAATACCTTTTACCTATGCATCGGAATTTAGGAGTCTTTACTACCCGGAAAATTCCACTCTCTCGCTTGTTTTCTCAATGGCAAGGTAAAGCCAATGGATTTACCAAAGGAAGAGACCGCAGTTTTCACTTTGGCACCCAAGACTACCATATTGTGGGAATGATTTCGCATTTAGGGCCACAATTAGGAATTGCAGATGGCATCGCCTTAGCTAATAAGTTAAAAAAAAACCATAAAGTTTGTGCCGTTTTTACCGGTGAAGGGGGCACTAGTGAAGGAGATTTTCACGAGGCTCTAAACATCGCATCGGTTTGGGAATTGCCCGTTTTGTTTTGTGTAGAAAATAACGGCTATGGATTGTCTACGCCTACTTCAGAGCAATTTAATTGCATAAATATTGCAGATAAAGGTGTGGGCTATGGGATGGAGAGCCATATGATTGATGGAAATAATATTCTAGAAGTTTTCTCTAAAGTTTCTGAACTGGCAAAAGACATGCGTAAAAATCCAAGACCTATTTTACTGGAATTTAAAACTTTTCGAATGCGAGGTCATGAAGAGGCCAGTGGAACGAAATACGTTCCAGAAGCCCTGATGGATTTATGGAAAAAAAAAGACCCAATCGCCAATTTTAAGAACTTTTTAATAAAAGAAAAAATTCTTACCGATGCGATTGACGCTAGCTATCGAACGGAAATATCATTAGAAATTAAGACAGATTTACAAATTGCTTCTGCAGAAGAAGAAATTGTTTCCACTGTAGAAACAGAATTAAACGATGTTTATAAGCACTATTCCTTTGAAGCCATACCTCCATCTGAAGAAAAAAAGAAAATCCGTTTTATAGACGCCATTTCTGATGGCTTAAAGCTATCTATGAAAAAACATCCCACGATGGTTATTATGGGACAAGATATTGCAGAATATGGTGGGGCTTTTAAAATCACAGACGGTTTTGTGGCTGCATTCGGAAAAGAACGCGTGATTAATACCCCTATTTGTGAAAGTGCCGTTGTTTCTGCGGCTTATGGGTTGTCGGTTAGTGGTATTAAATCTGTGGTAGAAATGCAGTTTGCCGATTTTGCTTCCACCGGCTTTAATCCTATAGTAAATTTATTAGCAAAATCTCATTATCGTTGGAATCAGGTTGCCGATGTAGTGATTCGAATGCCTTGTGGCGGAGGTGTAGGAGCAGGTCCCTTTCACAGTCAGACCAATGAAGCTTGGTTTACCAAAACCCCTGGCTTAAAAGTGGTATACCCAGCCTTTCCTCAAGATGCTAAAGGCTTGCTTATAGCAGCCATCAACGATCCGAATCCTGTGTTGTTTTTTGAACATAAAGCACTGTATCGATCCATTTATCAAGAAGTTTCAGAAAATTATTTCACTTTAGAAATAGGTCAGGCTGCCGTTTTAAAAGCGGGGAGTTCTGTATCTATTATTACCTATGGAGCTGGTGTGCATTGGGCCTTGGAATATGCAGAAAATCATCCAATGCTTTCTGCAGATATTATCGATTTAAGAAGTTTGCAACCTTTAGATACTGCTACTGTTTTTGCCTCGGTAAAAAAGACAGGAAAAGTATTGATTCTTCAAGAAGATTCTATGTTTGGCGGTATTTCCAGTGATTTATCGGCCTTAATTACCGAAAATTGTTTCGAATATTTAGATGCACCAGTAAAACGTGTGGCTAGCTTAGAGACGCCAATTCCATTTGAAAGCAGTTTAGAAAAACAATATTTGGCAAAAAATCAGCTCGCATTAAAAATTAAAGAGCTACTAGATTATTAAATTTTAGTATCTTTAATTAAAATAAAAAAAATAAAACCATGAATAAACAAGTGATTTTTAAGAATCGTCCTATTGGAAATCCTGACGAGCATACCTGGTTATTAGAAGAACATCCGATTTCGGAATTAAAAGAAGGTGAAGTCTTAATTCAACATCATTATATTTCTTTAGATCCTGCCATGCGTGGTTGGATGAATGATTCAAAATCATATCTTCCTCCAGTGGCCATTAATGACGTAATGCGCTCTGGTTCTATTGGAAAAGTAATCAAAACAACACCTTCTGCGAAATTTAACGTGGGCGACTGTGTATCGGGCTGGGGTGGTGTTCAACAATATGTGGTGAGCACTGGTGATAATTGGCATAAAGTAGATGAAAATTTAGCACCCATGCCGCTGTACCTAGGAACGCTAGGAATGCCTGGAATGACGGCTTATTTTGGAATTTTAGAAGTGGGAAAAATTAAGGAAGGAGATATTGTGTTGGTTTCTGGTGCTGCGGGTGCTGTGGGAAGTGTTGTGGGGCAAATTGCAAAAATAAAAGGCTGTACTGTAATAGGGATTGCTGGCGGTAAAGACAAATGTGATTATTTAGTGAATGAGTTGGGATTTGATGCGGCAATAGATTATAAATCGGAAAATATCTACACCGCTTTAAACGAAAAATGTCCAAAAGGAGTTGATGTATATTTTGATAATGTGGGGGGAGAGATTTTAAATGCTGCCTTAACAAAACTGCGAATGCACGCACGAGTTGTTATTTGTGGCGCAATTTCTCAATACAATAACAAATCAAAAATTAACGGGCCTAGTAATTACTTAAGTTTATTGGTAACGCGTTCTACGATGCAAGGAATGGTGGTGATGGATTATGCAAAAGAGTACGAAAAAGCCGCACGAGACATGGGAACATGGATGCAACAAGGAAAACTAACCTCGAAAGAAGCCATTTTTAGCGGAATTGAGAATTTTAGTGAAACCTATCAACGTTTATTCTCTGGAGATAAAAAGGGAAAACTTATCTTAAAAGTGATCGAAGACTAATTATTATTTAAATGGAATTAGAACACTTTTTTCAATGTCCGCATTGTTGGCAAGAAATCTCTATGATGCTCGAAACAAGTGTTTCTGAACAAACCTATATAGAAGATTGTGAGGTTTGTTGCAACCCAATTGAAATTACCCCGATTTTTGATGAGGGAGAATTGGTGGCTTTTACGCAGCAATCTATTGATCAATAAAACAATCGAAGGTGTTTTTCCAATGAAACACTATCTATCCGATGAATTGAATAAAATTTCTTTCTAAACCTATCGATTAAATATTGTGATAAGAAGGTTTTTTTGAAAGTAGTTCTAGTATGCTGTGCGTAACATGTTAAAACATTATTAGTTTTTAAACTACTGATAATCAGCGTTTATTTATGAAATATACCGTTTTATTTCTTGGTCTCTTTCTGTGCTTGGGCTGTGTAAGCTCTAAAGAATCTGCTAGTCAGCAAGAAATAGACGCATTAAAAACGCTTGTTGAAAACAAGCAAATTAAGGCCGAATTTAATTGGGCAAAACCTGTTGGTTTCGCAGCCGGGGTTTCTGGTTTAGAACGGTTATTACCTAATGGAAGTAATGCCAATCTGATTGATTTAATAGGAAACCCGAATCACTTTATCATGGATAAAGATAGTATTACGGTGTATTTACCTTATTACGGTCGGCAATTTATGACTTCTGTCTATGGATTTAATCCTGGGTTTAACTTTAAAAGCAACATTACAAAATATACGGTTCGTTTTAAAGAGAAACAGCAGCAGTATCTTTTAAATTTTAATGCAAGCGATGACACGGATTCGTATCAGTTTATATACACGCTGTATGTCAATGGAAATTGTAATTTAAGCGTGCAGTCTGCAAAACGATCGACCATTTCTTATGAGGGGAATTGGAAGCCTATCTAAGGGATTCAAAAACCCTATTTAACATAATATAAATTATAGTACAAATGTGTAGTGATTTTAGTTTAATAATACAATCTAAAATCAAGTAGTTTACAGATTTGATAATGTCTTTGGTGCAACTCTTCGACAACATCCAACATATTCTCATCTTCTTTAAATAAGTTAAAGAATGCTTTATCAAG